>Ga0208835_100369_pt1 | contig 10786 bp, 9 predicted proteins | sample DeeseametaMP1374_FD_184190 | JGI IMG/M metagenome (GOLD analysis project Ga0208835, IMG submission 184190) | Marine microbial communities from the Deep Indian Ocean - MP1374 (SPAdes) | ecosystem: Environmental > Aquatic > Marine > Oceanic | place: South of Port of Lincoln, Great Australian Bight... | reverse complement strand
CGGCAGCACCGCCGGGTTCCAGGCACTGACCACCAGGCGACGGGAATCCGGGTTACGCTTGATCTCCGCCAGCACCTCACTGATCTGGTCAATCACCTGGCCATCATGGGTTTTCCAGCTGCGCCACTGCTCGCCATAGACCGGCCCCAGCTCACCCTCCGGGGTCGCCCAGCCATCCCAGATCGACACCCCGTTTTCCTTCAAATAACGGATATTGGTGTCGCCGGAAAGAAACCACAGCAGCTCGTGAATGATGGAGCGCAGGTGCAGCTTCTTGGTGGTGACCATGGGAAAGCCTTCACTCAGATCAAAACGCATCTGGTGACCGAACACCGCATAGGTACCGGTACCGGTACGGTCTTCCTTGAAGGTGCCATGCTCACGCACGTGGCGTAGCAGATCGAGATATTGCTTCATGAACGACTCCGGGAAGGGGTAGCGACACGATCATCATGGCGGTAGGCCCACACCATCATGGCGGCACCGAGAATGATCATCGGGATGCTCAATAACATCCCCATGGTCAGCCAGCCACCGCTCAGGTAACCAAGGTGGGCATCCGGTTCACGGAAAAATTCCACAAAGGTTCGGCCCAGACCATAACCCACCCCGAACAGCCCGGTCACCGCCCCGGCCGGGCGGGGCTTGGCCGAATAGAACCACAGCACGAGAAACAGCAGCACCCCTTCCAGCGCAAATTCATACAGCTGGGAAGGGTGCCGTGGCAGGCGATCAGGATCAGTGGGGAACACCATGGCCCAGGGCGCATCACTGGTGCGCCCCCACAACTCTGCATTGATGAAATTACCCAGGCGTCCGGTGGCCAGGCCGATCGGCACCATGGGCACCATGAAATCTGCCACCTGGAAAAAACGCTTGTTGGTCTTGCGGCCGAACAACCAGAACGCCACCAGCACCCCGATGGCGCCGCCGTGGAAGCTCATGCCGCCATCCCACAGCTTGAACAACCAGATCGGATCATCAAGAAACTTGCCGAAGTTATAGAACAGCACATAACCCAGCCGGCCACCCAGGATCACCCCCATGGCGCCGTAGAAGACCAAATCGCCCACCTGATCCTTGGTCCAGCCAGAGTTCGGCTGTTTGGCGCGATACACCCCCAGCAACCAGGCAGCGGCGAAGCCGATCATGTACATCAGGCCGTACCAGTGCACCTGAAGGGGACCAATGGCGATCGCCACCGGATCAATCTGCGGAAATTCCATAATGCCTATCCCAAAACCAGCCTGAGGCCGATGACAAACAACACCACCGCGAACACCTTCCTAAGCATCGCCGAAGGAAGCCGGTGGCTGAGTCGCGCCGCCAGTCTCGCGAACGGAAAACTGGTGAGCACTATACCGGCTGTTGCCGGCAAAAACACATAGCCCAGCGCCCCTTCGGGGAGCCGGGTTTCCTGCCAGCCGGCCACCGCAAAACCCAGGGTGCCGGCAATGGCGATGGGCAAACCACAGGCGGAGGCGATAGCCACTGCCTCCTGCATTTTCAGGCGACACCAGCTCAAAAAGGGCACCGTCAACGAACCGCCGCCAATACCAAAAATGGCAGACCCGGTACCAATCAACACCCCGGCCACACCCAGACCCGCCGCCCCGGGCACCCGCTCCGGCAGGTTACCGTCCGGCGCCTTGCGGCCCGTCAGTGCCATCTGCAAGGCAATCACCATGGCAAACAGACCAAACAAACGGGTCAGCAGTTCCCCTTTCATGGCATCGGCGATAAAGGCTCCGGCAAAGGCCCCCAGCACAATCCCCACGCCCAGCCGCAACACCACCGGCCAGCGCACAAAGCCGGCCTTGTGATGGGTGCGCACCGCGCTGATGGAGGTAATCATGATGGTGCTCAGGGAGGTGGCCACCGCCATCTTCGCCACCAGATCAGCGGGAAAACCGAGCCCGTGAAACAGAAAGATCAGCGCCGGCACAATCACCACGCCACCGCCCAGGCCCAGCGCCCCGGCCAGCAGCCCGGCGCCCACACCGACCCCAAGACAAATCAGAAACAGTTCCCACATTGGCCGGCCCTTATGCCAATCACTCGCAAGGCAGGTATGCTAGCACGGTGTAACGCAGCACGCTGAACGCGTCACGCTGCACGAAAACAACGGGAACAACCCCCTATGTGCATCGTACTTTTTGACTGGCAACCGGATTCCCCCACCCCTCTGCGGATGGCCGCCAATCGGGATGAATTCCACGCCCGACCCGCCGAACCCGCCCGCTGGCGCGGGGATATCTTCTGCGGTCTGGACCTGACCGCCGGCGGCACCTGGCTGGGCATCCACCGCAACGGCCGCGTCGCCGTGGTCACCAACTACCGGGAACCCATCACCGACCGGCAACCCGGCGAACGCTCCCGTGGCCTGCTGCCCCTGGCCTTCCTGGAAGGCAGCGACTCCCCGGAACAGTTCTGCCGGGAACTGGCCGAAGAACAGCACCACTACGGCGCGTTTAACTTGCTGGTAGGCACCCCTGACAGCCTCTGGTATTTGGGTAACCGCGGCGCCGCCCCGCAAGCGGTCACCCCCGGCATTCACGGCCTGTGCAACGGCCTGCTGGACGACCCCTGGCCCAAGGTACAACGCGCCAAACAACGCCTGGCCAACGCCATCACCGCCGACTGCAGCACAGAACAGCTCATGGAAGTGGTCAACGACCACTACCAACCCCCGGACAGTGAACTCCCCGACACCGGCGTCGGCATAGACTTGGAACGTCTGGTGGCACCGGTCTTTATCCAGTCCCCCACCTACGGCACCCGAGCCAGCAGCGTGGTCGAGCTGCATCGCGACCGCGACCCGATCATGCTGGAACAGGGCTGGCTGCCGGACGGGTCAGTCAGTGGATCACTGCAGCGCAGTTAACGCTGACTACCCACCCTTATCGCCCCAGCATCAGCCCCGTATAAAACCGCACCATGTGCGGATACTGCTCACGGGGCAGGCGTTCGTTGTGGCCGTGGAAGCGGGCCAGATCATCCTGGCCGAGGGAGACCGGCATAAAGCGGAATACCTGGTCGGAAAGGTGCTGGTAGTGGCGGGCGTCAGTGCCGGCGATAAGCAAGTAAGGGGCGACTACCGGTTGTTCCGGTAACGCCCGCGCCAGCGCCGCCAGACGATCAAAGGTGGCTGAGGGAATGTCGGTGACGGCTGATGGGTCGGACAGGAAGGCGCCCCTGGACGTCACGCTGATATTTTCCGGTAATTCGTTTTGCAAATAGGCCTGCAGGCTGTCGCGGGTTTCGCCGGGGGCCAACCGGAAATTCAGGGTGGCGCTGGCGGTAGCCGGCAGTACGTTTTCCTTTATCCCGGCTTCCAGCAAGGTAGGTGACATGGTGGTGCGAACCAGAGCATTGGTTTCCGGTTTGCCTTCCAGTTGGCGAATGATCAGCGGCTCGAACAGCCACAAGTTGGCTAACACTAGCCGCTTGGCGAAGGGTTGGTGGGGCGCCACCTGTTCCAGCATCTGCCGGGTGGGCAAACTCAAAGAAGCCGGGCGGGGGTGGGTCTGCAGATGATTGATGGCTGCCGCCAGATCACCGATGGCGGTTCTCTCCGGCGGCCGTGACGAATGCCCCGGCTCGGCCTCTGCCTGCAACTCCACTGTCATGTAGCCTTTCTCGGCAATGCCCATTAATGCCACCGGGCGATCAAGGCCCAGAGTGCTGCCCGGTAGCATCATGCCGCCCTCGTCCAGGATCAGACCAAACCGCAGCCCCTGCTGTTCCAGCCAGGCGGCAATCTTCACTGCGCCCTCGCGGCCACCGATTTCCTCATCATGGCCGAATGCCAGATACACATCACAGGCGGGCGTCTGACCGTTTTGCAGCAAGGCTTCGGTGGCTTCCAGAATCGCCATCAGGCTGCCCTTATCATCCAGGACGCCGCGCCCCCAGACAAAGTCGTCATCCACTACTCCGGCAAACGGCGGGTGCTGCCATTTCTCCGGGGACGACACCGGCACCACATCCTGGTGGGCCAGCAGCAACTGTGGCGGGCAATTGTTCTGGCTGTCCCAGTGGTACAGCAGGCTATGACCGAAGGTTTTCAGTGAAAGGGTCTGGTGGGTCAGCGGAAAGCGGTCGCGCAGAAAATCATGGAAGCCGACGAAGGCATCCGGCTGATCCGGCAGGGTGGGAAAACGCAGGGCGGCGGCCAACCGCTCCACCATGGCGTCCTCATCCATGGCTTGCGGCAAATCGGGCAGCTCGGCAACGCGGCTGTCTGCCTGCGGCAAGGTCAGGGTGTGATAGAGCAGCACAGCGAGCAGGATAAGCACAGCTAGCGCCAGCAATTGCAGCAAGCGTTTCATGTTCAGCCCTCACGTCTTGTTGTTCTGGCAGGCTCACTGTGTCGTCAGACCAATGCCTTGCGATTGCGCAGCAACTCGCCCAGCCCGGCCTTGTCCAGTTGCAGGTCCACGTAGGCGGCGATAACTTCACCGTTATCCATGGCCAGCACTTCGTTGAGCAGCTGGCGGGTGAAGCTGGCTTTGACCTGGCGCACAGCAGCTTTCACCTTGAGCAGGTTGGAAGCATTCATGGACAGGGCATTGACGCCCATGGCCATCAACAGCAGCGCCGAACCCACTTCCCCGGCCATCTCACCGCACACGGACACCGGCACGCCTTCTTCATGGGCCTGCTCGACCACATGCAAAATGGCATGCAGCACCGCCGGGTGATAGGAGTTATACAGCGACGCCACCTGGCGGTTGTTACGATCCACCGCCAGCAGATACTGGGTCAGGTCGTTGGTGCCGATGGACAGGAAATCCACCCGCTGGGCCAGGGCCCGGGCCTGGTAAACGGCGGCGGGCACTTCGATCATCACCCCCACCTGGGGCATGGCAATGTCGAGCCCTTCGTCGCGGACTTCCAGCCAGGCACGGTGAATCAGGTGCTGCGCCTCTTCAGCCTCGATCACGCTGGTGACCATGGGCAGCATGATGCGCAGGTTGTCCAGGCCGTCGCTGGCCTTGAGCATGGCGCGTACCTGCACCATGAAAATTTCCGGGTGATCCAGGGTGACGCGAATACCCCGCCAGCCCAGGAAGGGGTTGTCTTCCTCGATGGGAAAATAGCTCAACGACTTGTCGCCGCCGATATCCAGGGTACGCATGGTTACCGGGTGCGGCGCAAAAGCGGCGAGCTGCTCCCGGTAGATCACCCGCTGCTCCTCTTCGGAAGGAAAGCGGTCACGCACCATGAAGGGAATTTCCGTGCGGTACAGCCCCACCCCTTCGGCGCCGCGCTCGATGGAGCGATTGATGTCCGTCATCAAGCCAGTATTTACCTGCAGGGGAATGCGCACCCCATCCAGGGTTTCCGCCGGTTCATCGCGCAGCTTTTCCAGGCCCGCCTGAAGATTGGCTTCCTCGGCGATGATTTCTTCGAACTGTTCCTTGAGCTCCGGCGAGGCATTGGCCACCACCCGGCCACGGAAACCATCAACGATGATTTCCTTGTCGTCCATTTGTTTCAGCGGCAGGTTCTGGGCACCCACCACGGTGGGAATACCCATGGCACGGGCAACGATGGCCATGTGCGAGTTGCGCGAACCACGGGTGGTGACGATGCCGCGAATCCGCTCACGGGGGACTTCCATCAGCATGGGCGCGGAAATGTCTTCGCCCAGCAGGATGCAGTCATCCGGGAACACGATATGCCGGCGATTCTGGCTCTGCAGTTGCGCCAGTACCCGTCGCCCCAGGTCGCGCACATCCGCTGCCCGTTCGCGCAGATAGGGGTCATCCATCATCTCGAAATTACGCACGTGGGCATCCACCACGGTGCGCAGGGCACCCTGGGCCCACTGCCCCTCGCGAATATGAACGATCACTTCGGCGGGTAACGCATGCCGATCCAGCATGCGCAGATAAACATCAAACAGCGCCTGCTCTTCGGTACCCAGGCTCTTGGATGCGCGCTCGGCAAGATCTCGCACTTCCTGGCGCACGCGCACCAGCGCATCGTCCAGGCGGGCGATTTCCGCGCTGACATCCTCCACCAGACGATCCGGGACGGCAGACAGATCCGCTGCCGGAAACAACAGCACGCCGAAGCCGATGGCCGCACCAGCACAGCCGGGCAGACCATCATAAAAACTGGGCAGGTCTGCCCCTCCCGGATCCAGCTGATCGAACAGCACCCCGGAGGCATGGGCGTGAGCAATCACCGCCGACAACTGGGCGGAGATGGTCACCAGAAAGGCTTCTTCACTCTGATCGAAACGGCGCACATCACGCTGCTGCACCACCATCACGCCAAGCACCTTGCCATGGTGCATCACCGGCACGCCGAGAAAAGCATGGAACGGGTCTTCGCCGGTTTCCGCCAGATAATGGAATTTCGGATGGCTGAAGGCATCTTCCAGGTTCACCGGCTCTTCGCGCAGGCCAACCTGACCCACCAAACCTTCCGACAACCCCAGGCTGACATGCCCAACAGCTTCCTGCTTGAGGCCTTCGGACGCCATCAACACATAACGCTGCTCTTCTTCGTTACGCAGATAAATGGAGCACACCTCGGTGCCCATGGCATCCCGGACCCGCTTGGCCATCAGGTTCAGCGCAGAGGGAATATCCGCCGCGTTGTTAACTTCCTGGACAATGCGTCGCAGGGTATCAAGCATTGGGGTTGTCTCCCGGTGAAATCCGGTTCTTTTCCTGCTCTTCCCGCTCTCCCTTCAGGGCCGGGGCCAGTTCACGCAGGGCGCGGGCATAAACGCCCCGTTTGAAATGCACCACCTTGCGAATCGGATACCAGTAATTGACCCAGCGCCAGGCCTTGAATTCAGGGCTGTCGCTGGCGAACAGATCAATGGCTGCCTCTTCCGCCGTCAGCCGCAGCAGAAACCACTTCTGCCGCTGACCAATACAATGGGGACGATTGCGAGGCCGACGCAAAAAGCGGCGCGGCAGACGATAGGTCAGCCACCCTTCAGTGCTGGCCACAATCTCCACATGTTCACGACGCAGACCGACCTCTTCTTCCAGCTCGCGAAAAAGCGTTTCCTCCGGGGTTTCTCCGGGCATCATGCCCCCTTGGGGAAACTGCCAGGCATCGCGGTTACCCACGCGGCGACCCCAGAATACCCGGCCATCCTCGCCGGCAATGATAATCCCGACGTTCAGCCGGAATCCCTTGTCATCAATAATGCCTGTCATGGTGTCTCTACGAGCCGGCACACCATTGCCGACTCTGGCTCCTTGTTGGCCCATTAAACCTTGCCGGGCAACCCGCAATCAATGCACAACCGTGCAACATCTGGTCCAGAAACGCTGACAGCAAGACGCCAGGCCGCCTGGCCACTCCCTATAACTTGTCATTCGCTTCGCATAAAATGTGCTGTTCACGTAAGGAGAGGCCATGACGCTCGCAATTTTCGACCTGGACAACACCCTGATCGCCGGCGATTCCGACCACTTGTGGGGGGACTGGCTGGTAGAAAAAGGCATTGTCGACCAGCAACATTACAAGGACACCAACGACCAGTTCTACGTGGATTACCAGAATGGCCGTCTGGATATCATGGCTTACCTGCGTTTTTCCCTGAAAGTGCTGGCCGAGCATGACATGGCACAACTGCATTTCTGGCGTGAGCAGTTCCTGGCGGAAAAGCTGGATACCATGTGGCTACCCAAGGCAGAAGCCCTGCTGCAGAAGCACCGCGACCAGGGCCATACTCTGATGATCATCACCGCCACCAACGATTTCGTCACCGCACCGCTGGCGGACCGCCTGGGCGTGGATCACCTGATCGCCACCGTGGCCGAGTGCAAGCGTGAGCGCTATACCGGTAACGTGGCCGGCATTCCCAGCTACCGGGACGGCAAGGTGGAACGGCTGGCAGAATGGCTGCGTGCCAACAACGAAAGCCTTGCCGGCAGCTGGTTCTACAGTGATTCCCATAATGACCTGCCGTTGCTCCGAAAAGTGGACAACCCGGTGGCGGTGGACCCGGATGCCACCCTGGACCGGGAAGCACGGGAACAAGGCTGGCCGGTCATCAGCCTGCGCTGAGATTCATAGAAAGGGGAAGGGGAACCATGCGTTATTTTTTCGCCGCACTGCTGGCACTGGTGTTAAGCGGCTGCGACAGCAACACACCGGAGCCGGCGCCGAGCGAAGACACCGCTATCTCGGAGGCGGTGGCAGATATCCCTGCCAGCGACTGGCAGAACAACGCAGACCAGGCCTTTCAGGACGGAGCCGCCACCTGGCAACAGGCCCTGAACGATTTCGATCAGAACCGTGAGCAGGCGCAACTGGACGCGATGCGTGATCATCTGGAGAGCTGGTACGCCACCTTTGTGGATCACTACCTGCTTGCTGCCAGCCGGGCCTGCCAGCTCAAGCAGCAGGAATTGCTCAACCGCATGGACAGCTGGCCGCTCTACGCCGGCTATCTGGATGCCCTGCCGCAATGGCCCGAATCCGGTTTGATCAGTGATCCCTATCTGGAAATGACGCGTAAATCCCTGCGCACCCAACACGGCGCCACCGATGCCAGCGAAGCCAGCCTGGGCTTCGCCGCCCTGTTTGTGGCACTCAATGGCACGGAAGAAGCCCCCAAGGCATTGCCCTTGCTGGCCGGCGATGACGAGATCGCCCTGCGCCGGCGACAATATCTTCAGCTCGCAGCCGAGCAACTGGTGACCGATGCCAAGCTGCTGTCCGTGGAGGCGCCCCTTGATTCCCCGTCCCTGAAATGTGGGCTGGAACAGACTCTGGCCCGTAACGCCCGCAAAGACAGCACCGACCTGGAAGCAGAAGGCTTGTTTATTCCGGCAACGGTTGGCGAGGTGAATGAGGAACGGTTGTTGAAGGGTGTACGCAATATGGATCAGACCACCCTGGAGGCCTGGGCAGAGAAAGCGCCGGGGATTGAAGAGGCCATTGCGGCATCGGAAGAAGAAGGCAGCGAGGCGCTATCAGCCTGGTTGAACCAGCCCTGAAAGAGTAAAGCCTTTGTAGGAGCGGCGCTCGAGCCGCGAACCTGCTTGCGAAAACGCGGGTGAATCTGTTTCCCCTCGCTTCGCTCGGTTCGCGGCTCATACTCGCAGAGCACAGAGAGCGCCGCTCCTACGAAGACAATCAACGCAGGACTGCACGCAGGGACAAACCATCAACCACAAAAAAAGCCCGCTGGACTCTCATCCGGCGGGCTTTTTTGTGCTGAACGCTATTAGAAATTGTAGCGGCCGAACACACCGTAGGTATCACGGTCGCCACCGACGATAACGCGGGCGCCCAGATCCACCACCGGGGTCAGTTTGAACAGACCCTGGCCGTAAACACCCAGATCATCGTCGTACAGATCCATGTAGGTCAGGCCACCGGACAGTTCCAGCTGTTCAGTAGTGGCATGACGCAGACCACCACGCAGCTCGAAACCGATCTCGTCATCGGAATTGCCCGGATCAAAATCACGGTCATCGTAGATGATGTCGGCAGTCGTCACGAAGTCCAGGCCCCGCTGCAACGGCGTATGGAAGCCGGCACCGGCGGAGAGGCGAGTGCCATCCACATCGCCATCACGGAACGGTCCACGGTCATAATCACCGTCAAAGAAACCCAGGCCACCGCGCAGGAAGATGTGCTCGTCGAGGGCAAATGAACCCTCTGCGGTCAACGCATCCACATCAACATCGTTATCCAGATCCCACCGGTCATAGGCCAGCTGGCCGTAAGTGTAGGAAAAGCCGTTATCACGAACCATGGAAGTCTGCTGCTCCGCCATGGCCGGTGAAGTAACAGCCAGAGCAATTCCTGACACAAGCAAAGTTTTCTTAAACATAGAAAAGGTCCTCTCAAGTATTGATAAACGGCATCAATGTGCTCGTACTCTAGTGGTGATATGGAGTCGCTGGCGCGCGAGCAGTTCCGCCTTTTTGACAGTTTTATAAAAATTTTCAATGCCGCCGGCAGGTTATAGCACAGGGTTGACCTTGGGGTTACCCTGAAGTTTGACAATCTGTGACAACACGCATGGTTCCGCCCTCACGGCCAATGGAGGTCCCGATGCAGACACAGAGGTTCGATATTCAGGGCGCCAGCTGCCAGGGCTGCGTCCGCAAGATTCGTCAGGCGCTTGCCCCCATCGCAGGCGTCGATGATGTGCAAGTGGATCTGGACGCTCAGCAGGTGACTGTGACTGGCACCGCCGACCGTGCCCACGTGCAGGCAGCCCTGGCCAAGGCCGGTTATGCCGCCGAAGACAAACAGCAGACGGCACCATCATCGCCCGCCAGCACCGACCAGGAGCAGCAGCTCGCCATTACCGGCGCCACCTGCGCTGCCTGTGTGCGCACCATCGAAAATGCCCTGCGCAACACGCCCGGCGTTACTCAGGCACAAATGAATTTTGCCGACCGCACGGCAAGGGTGAGTGGCTCGGCTGACACCGCCACCCTGATCACCGCCGTGGAAAAAGCAGGCTATGGCGCCAGCTTGCTGGACGACAGCGATGACGGTGACGCCCGCGAGGAGCAGGAGCAGCAACACTATCGCAGGCTGTTACGTCATATGTGGCTGGGTCTGGGGCTAGGCGTACCGTTAATGGCCTGGGGGCTGCTCGGCGGTGACATGATGGTGCGCCCCGGTGAAGCCAGTCAGTGGGTCTGGCTGGGCATCGGCCTGCTGACCCTGGCGGTGCTGGCCACCGCCGGCCGCCACTTCTTTGTCGGTGCCTGGAAGGCATTTCGCAATCACAACGCCAACATGGATACCCTGATTGCTCTGGGCACTGGCGCCGCCTGGCTCT
>Ga0208835_100357_pt1 | contig 11001 bp, 7 predicted proteins | sample DeeseametaMP1374_FD_184190 | JGI IMG/M metagenome (GOLD analysis project Ga0208835, IMG submission 184190) | Marine microbial communities from the Deep Indian Ocean - MP1374 (SPAdes) | ecosystem: Environmental > Aquatic > Marine > Oceanic | place: South of Port of Lincoln, Great Australian Bight... | reverse complement strand
TAGCTCACTACCGGCTTGGTCACGTGCTCCTTGATATAGGCAGCCGCTTCGTCTTCCGCGGTGCCACCGATCTCGCCGACCATGACAATGGCTTCGGTCTGCGGATCGTTCTGGAACAGTTCCAGAGCATCAATAAAGGTGGTGCCGGGGATCGGATCGCCGCCAATACCGATACAGGTAGACTGGCCAAAACCCAGTTTGGTGGTCTGATTGACCGCCTCATAGGTCAGGGTGCCGGAGCGCGATACGATACCCACTTTGCCCGGCTGGTGGATATGCCCCGGCATGATGCCGATCTTGCACTCACCCGGGGTAATCACGCCAGGACAGTTGGGGCCGATCAGACGCACACCGCCCTTGCGGGTGATGTATTCCTTCACGTACAACATATCCAGCGCCGGGACACCCTCGGTGATGCAGACGATCAGTTCGATGCCAGCATCGGCAGCTTCGAGAATGGAGTCCTTGCAGAACGGTGCCGGCACATAGATCACACTGGCAGTGGCGCCGGTTTCGGCAACCGCCTCGGCCACGGTGTTGAACACCGGCAGGCCCAAATGCGTCTGGCCGCCCTTACCCGGGGTCACACCACCCACCATCTTGGTGCCGTATTCGATAGCCTGCTCGGAGTGGAAGGTGCCCTGGCTGCCGGTGAAACCCTGGCAGATCACTTTGGTGTTCTTGTCGATCAGTACGCTCATGCGGCACCTCCCACTGCTTTTACTACCTGCTCGGCAGCATCATCAAAACTTTGCGCGGCGATAATGTTCATGCCGCTTTCCGCCAGCTTCTGGGAGCCCAGCTCCGCGTTATTACCTTCCAGACGAACGACCACCGGCACGGTGACACCCACCTCTTCCACGGCACCAATGATGCCCTCGGCAATCAGGTCGCAACGAACAATACCGCCGAAGATGTTCACCAGCACGCCTTTCACCTGATCATCGGAGAGAATGATCTTGAAGGCTTCGGTAACTCGCTCCTTGGTGGCACCGCCGCCCACGTCCAGGAAGTTGGCCGGCGCACCGCCTTTCAGCTTCACCAGGTCCATGGTGCCCATGGCCAGGCCAGCACCATTGACCATGCAACCGATGTTGCCGTCCAGTGCCACGTAGTTCAGGTCCCACTCGGCCGCACGACGCTCACGCTCGTCTTCCTGGCTGGGATCTTCCAGGGCCTTGATATCCGGGTGGCGGTACAGCGCAGAGCCATCCACGTTGATCTTGGCGTCCAGGCAATGCAGATCGCCCTGGTCCGTGATCACCAGCGGATTGACTTCGATCAGCGCCAGATCCTTGTCCTCAAACAATTTCGCCAGGCCAACAAAGATCTTTGCGAACTGACCAACCTGTTTGCCTTCCAGGCCAAGCTTGAAAGCAATGTCACGGGCCTGATAGGGCTGCGCACCGACCAGCGGATCGATTTCCGCACGCAGGATTTTTTCCGGGGTTTCTTCGGCAACGGTTTCAATGTCCACGCCACCTTCAGTGGAGGCCATGAACACAACGCGCCGGGAGGCACGGTCAAACACCGCACTCAGGTACAGTTCCTTGGCGATGTCGGTGCAGGTTTCCACCAGGATCTTGGACACCGGCTGACCATGCTCATCGGTCTGGAACGTGACCAGGTTTTTACCCAGCCACTTTTTGGCAAACTCCGCCGCTTCTTCCGGGCTGTTCACCAGTTTCACGCCACCGGCCTTACCCCGGCCACCGGCGTGTACCTGGGCTTTTACCACCCACTTTTCACCACCAATTTCTTTGGTTTTGGCTGCGACCTCTTCCGGAGTATCGCAGGCGAAACCGGTAGAAACTGGCAGACCATAATCAGCAAAAAGCTGCTTTGACTGATATTCATGGAGATTCATGCCAATACTTCCATATCAATGAATGAGTGGCGCCCGTCTGGACGCCGTCACTTCGCGACCGTTCTGCGGCGTTATTTCTTGCGCCGACGCTGCGCCACATGGATTGCCTTGTAATCCACGGCCAGGGCGGCTTCATGAACGGTTTCCGACAGGCTCGGATGACCGAACACCATCAGTTGCAAATCTTCTATGGTGGCGCCGAATTCCATCGCCACCACGCCTTGCTGGATCAGTTCTGAGGCCTGAGGCCCCACCACATGCATACCGAGAATGCGGTCGGTTTTCTCATCGGCCACAAACTTCACCATGCCTCCGGTCTCGCCGGCAGCCATGGCGCGGCCATTGGCCGCAAAAGGCACAGCTCCGGTCTTGTAGGCTTCACCGGATTCCTTGACCTCTTCTTCGGTCTTGCCCACCCATGCCACTTCCGGATGGGTGTAGATCACCCCGGGGACGGCATCGTAGTTAACCTGGGTGTGCTCGCCGGCAATCACCTCGGCCACCATCACGCCTTCCTCGATGGCCTTGTGGGCCAGTGCAGGGCCGCGCACCAGATCACCAATGGCGTAGACGCCGGGCACATCGGTACGGCACTGGTTATCCACGTAAACGAAATTACGCTCATCCAGGCTGACACCGGCATCCTGACTGAGCAGGCCTTCGGTATAGGGGCGACGGCCCACGGCCACGATCAGTCGGTCGAAGGTCTCCTGCTGATCACCGTCCTTGTCGGTGAAGTTCACCACGACCTGGTTCTTCTTCATCTCGGAGCCGGTAACCCGGGCGCCAAGGCGGATATCCATGCCTTGTTTGCTGAACTGCTTCTTGGCGTCCTTGGCGATCTGCTGATCCACCGTCGGCAGGAAGGTGTCCACTGCTTCCAGCACCACCACTTCGCTGCCGAGACGGGCCCAGACACTACCCAGTTCCAGCCCGATCACACCGGCACCAATCACACCGAGACGCTTGGGCACTTCGGGAAGATCCAGGGCGCCGGTAGAGTCGACGATAATGTTCTGATCAACCGGGGTCGGTGGAATCTCCACCGGCACGGAGCCAGCAGCCAGAATGATGTGCTCGGCCTGCAGGGTCTGCGCATCACCGTCCAGGGGAGAAAATTCCACCTGTTTGCCACTCTTCAACTGCCCACTGCCTTGCAGCCAGGTGACCTTGTTGGCCTTGAAGAGCTGGGCAATGCCTCCGGTCAGGTTGCGGACGATGGTGTCCTTGCGCTTGTGCATGGTATCCAGGTCCAGGCTCACGTCGCCCAGCTTGATGCCATGGTCCGCCAGGGAGCTCTGCGCTTCGTGATACTTCCAGGAAGAATCCAGCAGAGCCTTGGAGGGGATACAGCCCACATTCAGACAGGTACCACCCAGTGCGGGCTCGTCCTGCTTGTTGATACGTTTCTCGATACAGGCCGTGTTGAAACCCAGTTGCGCACAACGGATGGCAGCCACATAACCGCCGGGGCCACCACCGATGACAATGACGTCGTACTTGTCAGCCATGATCTATTCCTTCAATCGCTGGCACGCTTCACGCAACACGCTGGCACGCCCTTAGCGTGGTTGCGTGCCAACGTGATGCGTGCAGGCATACATTCAGATATCCAGCAGCAAACGCGCCGGATCTTCGATAAAGTTCTTCACTGCCACCAGGAACTGCACCGCTTCCTTGCCATCGATCAAACGGTGATCGTAGGACAACGCCAGGTACATCATCGGCAGGATTTCCACCTTGCCGTCCACCGCCATGGGGCGCTCCTGGATTTTGTGCATGCCAAGGATGGCCGTCTGCGGCGGGTTGAGGATCGGTGTGGAAATCAGTGACCCAAACACCCCGCCATTGGAAATGGTGAAGGTCCCACCGGTCATTTCCTCGATGGAGAGCTTGCCCTTCTGAGCTTTCTGGCCGTACTCGATGATCTGGGATTCCACTTCCGCCAGACCGCGCTGGTCTGCATCACGAATCACCGGAACCACCAGACCTCGCTCGGTGGACACCGCCACACCTACGTCGTAGTAACCGTGGTAGACAATGTCCTCGCCATCGATGGACGCATTCACTGCCGGGAACCGTTTCAACGCCTCCACACAGGCACGGGTGAAGAAGCCCATGAAGCCCAGGCGCACGTTGTGGGCCTTTTCAAATTCCGGCTGGTAATGCTTGCGCATATCCATGATCGGTTTCATGTTGACCTCGTTGAAGGTGGTCAACATGGCGGAGTTCTGCTGGGCAGACACCAGTCGCTCGGCGATACGCTTGCGCAGACGGGTCATGGGAACCCGACGCTCTTCGCGTTCACCCGGCGTTGCCGGTACATCCAGGGTAGCCGGCTGCTGCGGTGCCGGTTGACTGGCCCGCTTCTCTTCCTTGTCGCTGATGGTTTTTTCCACGTCCGCCTTGGTGATGCGGCCGCCTTTGCCGGTGCCGGTCACTTGGGCAGCGGCAACGCCATGTTCGGTCATCAGCTTGCGCGCCGCCGGGCCGGCCTGGTCCGACGCGCTGTCGTCGTCGCTGGCTGCCTCATTGGCGGGCGCCTTTTCTGCTGTCGAAGCCTCTTCTTTCTGCTCCGCCGGAGCCGAATCGGCCTTGTCACCACCAGACGACGCCGAACCGCTGGCGCCCTCTTCAAAATGACCCAGCACTTGCTGGCTCTCAACGGTATCGCCTTCAGCGGCGAGAATCTTGCTGACTACACCGTCAGCCGGTGCCACTACTTCCAGCACCACCTTGTCGGTTTCGATGTCCACCAGCAGCTCATCACGCTTGACCGCTTCGCCTTCCTGTTTGTGCCAGGTGGCTACGGTGCCGTCCGCTACTGATTCGGGAAACTGCGGAGCTTTGATATCAGTCGCCATGCCTAATCCTTATTTACTTGATCTCGAAGGCGTCCTGGACCAGACGCTGCTGTTGTTCCACATGAAGGGCCATGGAGCCAGCTGCCGGCGCGGCAGCCATATCACGGCCAGCGTAATGCACCCGCAGGTCTCCGACCTCGCGGGCCACCCGGTACATATGGTGCTGCGAGCAATACCAGGCGCCCTGGTTCATCGGCTCTTCCTGACACCACACCAGGTTCTCCAGATTGGGGTAACCCTCCAGCACTTCCTGCAAGCGCTGCTCCGGGAACGGATAGAGCTGCTCGACGCGAATCAGCGCGGTGTCGATCAACTCATCGCTGTCGCGCTTCTCGAGCAGGTCGTAGTACACCTTGCCGGAGCACATCACTACCCGTTTCACCTTGTCGCGATCCAGCTCTGCCGGATCATCCAGCACGGTACGGAAAATACCGTCAGCCAGATCTTCCAGGGTGGAAATCGCTTTTTTATGCCGCAGCAAGCTCTTGGGACTCATGATCACCAATGGCTTGCGCAGCGGGCGCACCGCCTGGCGGCGCAACAGGTGATAAATCTGGGCCGGGGTACTGGGAACGCAGATCTGCATGTTGTGCTCGGCGCACAATTGCAGGAAGCGTTCCAGCCGGGCGGAGGAGTGCTCCGGGCCCTGCCCTTCATAGCCATGGGGCAACAGCATGGTCAGCCCACACAGCCGACCCCACTTGGCCTCCCCGGAGGAAATGAACTGATCGATCACCACCTGGGCGCCGTTGGCAAAGTCGCCGAACTGCGCTTCCCAGATCACCAGCGTCTTGGGCGTGGTAGTGGCGTAACCGTACTCGTAGCCAAGCACCGCCTCTTCGGACAGCAACGAATCATAAATATCGAAACGTGGCTGACCCTCATAGAGATGCTGCAGCGGCACATACTGCTCACCGTCTTTCTGGTTGTGCAGCACCGAATGACGGTGAGAGAAAGTGCCGCGGCCGGAATCCTGCCCGGTGAGACGCACATGGAAGCCTTGATCGATCAGGGTGGCGTAGGCCAGGGTTTCACCGTACCCCCAGTTCAACGGCAAGGCACCGGCGGTCATCTTGCGGCGATCTTCGAGAATCTTTTTCACCTGACGCTGAACGACAAGACCTTCAGGCGGCGTTTCCAGGCGAGTGGCAAGATCCTGCAACTTTTTCAGCGGATAGCTGGTATCCCAGTCATCTTCCACCTGATGGCCGATGTAGGGTGACCAGTCCACGAACAGGGACTTGTTGGGTTCACGCACCAGGGATTTCACCACGTGGTCGCCCGCATCCAGCATGTTGCGGTAATCGTCAGCAGTTTTCTGTGCTGCCTGCTCACTGACCACGCCCTCACTGACCAGACGCTCCGCATAAAGCGTTCGCGTAGTCGGGTGGGACTTGATCTTCTTGTACATCAGCGGCTGAGTGGAAGATGGCTCATCCGCCTCGTTATGACCCAGGCGGCGATAGCAGATCAGGTCAATCACCACATCCTTCTTGAACTGCATGCGGTAGTCCACCGCCAACTGAGTGACGAAGTACACCGCTTCCGGGTCATCTGCATTGACGTGGAAAATGGGGGCCTGCACCATTTTTGCCACGTCGGTGCAGTACTCGGTGGAGCGTGCATCATCACGACGGCTGGTAGTAAAGCCGACCTGGTTGTTGATGATCACGTGCAGGGTACCACCGGTATAGAAGCCCCGGGTCTGGGACATCTGGAAGGTTTCCATGACCACGCCCTGACCGGCGAAGGCGGCATCGCCGTGCAGCAGGATCGGTACGACCTGTTCGCCTTCATGGTCTTCCCGGCGATCCTGGCGGGCCCGCACCGAGCCCTCCACAACCGGGGAGACGATTTCCAGATGCGATGGGTTGAACGCCATGGCCAGGTGAACTTCACCGCCGGAGGTCTGCACATTGGAGGAAAAGCCCTGGTGATACTTCACATCACCGGAGCCGGTTTCGATAAAGCTCTTGCCATCGAATTCCTCGAACAGATCCTTGGGACTCTTGCCCAGGGTGTTGACCAGCACATTCAGACGACCCCGGTGGGCCATGCCGATGACCAGTTCCTTGGCCCCGTAGCTGCCCACCCGCTGAATGATCTCGTCCATCAGCGGAATCAGGGATTCGCCCCCCTCCAGACCGAAACGCTTGGTACCCGGGTACTTGCTGCCCAGATATTTCTCCAGACCTTCCGCGGCGGACAGACGCTCGAGAATATGTTTTTTGACGTCTTCACCGTACTCCGGATGGCTGCGCACGCCTTCCATGCGCTGCTGGAGCCAGCGTTTTTCCGCGGTGTTGACGATATGCATGTATTCGGCACCCACACTGGAACAATAGGTGCCCTGCAAACAGTCAACGATCTCACGAAGAGTGGCTTCGGGCTTGCCGATAAACAGATTACCGGTCTGGAATACGGTATCCAGGTCCGCGGGGCTTAACCCGTGGTGAGACAACTCCAAATCCGGTACTGCTTCGCGCTCCATGATCCCCAGTGGATCCAGCTTCGCCACCTGATGACCCCGGTTGCGGTACGCCGCAATCAGGTGCAGCACTCGCACCTGGCGTCGCTCGTGCTCGGTGCTGACAGCACTGGCACCGAACTTTTGCACCCGGGAACGATTCTTGGCCTGCAACAGGAAGTATTCACGAACAGCCGCATGGGGAACGTCAGATTCGACGGCGGCATCAACACTGGGGAGTTTTTCGAAGTAGACGCGCCAGTCTTCCGGCACAGAATTGGGGTCAGTCAGATAGGATTCGTACAGTTCGTCGACATAGGCGGCGTTGGCTCCTCCGATATGGGAGGACTGCCATTGGCGCTGCATGGAACTGTCTTGCATGTCAGCTCGTTCCTTCAGCGGGAGGTGTCACACTCTGTGGTAGGTGGTGTCACTGCGACCACAGGGGGGCGACCCTGTTCCCGTACGCTTTGTATTGTCCGGGACAGCGCCTTTTAAGCCCTGCCCCACCCATGAGATGAAACAAAACCACTCATCGTCACCGGGTGGGGTGAGGGTGAGTGTTCTGTCACGTCTCGACGAGGGATTACCTCGAATCGCCGTCTAGTGTAGCCCTTTTATTTCGGTTTTGTTAGACGCCGATTTGATAAAACAACTTAACACTTTTTCTATCCATTACGGCACTGGCAAAACGTCGAATAGACACCATTCAACGACACTTTCTACGGTAACAGATACAAAAAAGGCGGCCATATGGCCGCCTTCTTCGTTCGGGTCAGATGCCCCGTTCCAGTAACATGGAACGGATATGGCCAATGGCCCGGGTCGGGTTGAGCCCTTTCGGACACACGCTGACACAGTTCATGATGCCGTGGCAACGGAACAGGCTGAAGGGGTCATCCAGCTTGCTCAGTCGCTCTTCGGTAGCCGTATCGCGGCTGTCCGCCAGGAAGCGGTAGCTCTGCAACAGGGCCGCCGGGCCCAGGAACTTGTCCGGGTTCCACCAGAAGCTCGGGCAGCTGGTAGAGCAGCAGGCACACAGAATGCACTCGTACAGGCCATCCAGCTTGGCACGATCTTCTGGAGTCTGCAGGCGCTCAATAGCCGGCGCCGGGCTGGTATTCTGCAGGAACGGCTGCACCTTCTCGTACTGGTTGTAGAACATACCCATGTCTACCACCAGGTCGCGAATGACCGGCAACCCCGGCAACGGGCGCAGGATCAGCGGCTTCTTGCCTTCCAGTACCCCCGGTGCCACCTGGGACAACGGAGTGATACAAGCCAGGCCGTTCTTGCCGTTGATGTTCATGCCGTCAGAGCCACATACACCCTCACGACAGGAGCGACGGTAGGACATGGAGGAATCCTGCTCTTTCACCAGAGCAAGGATGTCCAGCACCATGAGGTCTTTACCCTGGGTATCAACCTCATACTCCTTCATGCTCGGCTCGCGGTCCGTTTCCGGATTGTAGCGATAGATACTAACTTTCATCGTATTACTCTCCGTTAGTAGGTCCGAGCCTTGGGCTGGAAGGTGTCGACAGTCTTCGGCTTGAAGTTCACGTCACGCTTGCCCAGCTTCTTGGCTTTCGGGTCGAAGATGGAGTGGCACAACCAGTTCTCATCGTCACGATCAGGGAAATCGTAGCGGGAATGGGCACCACGGCTCTCGGTACGACCTTCTGCTGCAATGGCAGTGGCTTCAGCCACTTCCAGCAAGTTCTCCAGCTCAAGTGCTTCGATACGCGCGGTGTTGAACGGCTTGCTCTTGTCATCAAGGTGCGCCTTACCAATGCGCTCGCGCAAATCCGCAAGCTTGGCTACACCTTCCGCCATCAGATCACCTTTGCGGAATACGCCGAAGTGATTCTGCATCACACTCTGCAGCTCTTTGCGCAGGGCCGGAATGGATTCACCACTGGTAGACTCATCCCAACGACGCAGGCGCGCCATGGCTTCGTCGATGTTGGCATCGGTGGGCTCGTACTGGGTCATGCCCTGGCGTAGCTGATCCTCAATATAAAGGCCTGCAGCCCGACCAAACACCACCAAATCCAGCAGCGAGTTACCGCCCAGGCGGTTTGCACCGTGTACAGATACACAGGCTACTTCGCCCACTGCGAAGAGACCGTTGACGAACTGCTCTTCACCTTCATGGCCGCCAGACAGCTTGATGGCCTGACCGTGAACGTTAGTGGGGATACCACCCATCATGTAATGACAGGTCGGCACAACCGGGATCGGTTCCTTCACAGGATCAGTCTGCGCGAAAGTAATGGCCAGTTCACAGATGCCCGGCAGGCGGCTGTGCAGCACTTCTTCACCCAAGTGATCGAGCTTGAGGAATACGTGGTCGCCGTCCGGACCAGCGCCTCGGCCGTCCAGGATCTCCATCATCATGGAACGGGCAACAACATCACGGGAGGCCAGATCTTTGGCGTTTGGCGCATAACGCTCCATGAAACGCTCGCCATCCTTGTTGATCAGATAGCCACCCTCGCCCCGACAACCCTCGGTAACCAGTGTGCCCGCACCGGCAATACCGGTGGGATGGAACTGCCACATTTCGATGTCTTGTACCGGCACGCCAGCACGCAAAGCCATGCCAACACCGTCACCGGTATTGATCAGGGCATTGGTGGTAGACGCGTAGATACGACCGGCACCGCCGGTAGCAAAGACGGTTGCCTTGGCCTTGAAGAACACGGTCTCGCCGGACTCAATATCGATGGCGATCACGCCACAGACATTACCTTCGTCGTCCTTGACCAGTTCGGAGGCATACCACTCGTTGTAGAACTGGGTGCCGTTCTTCAGGTTCTGCTGGTAAAGGGTATGCAGCAGCGCATGACCGGTACGGTCAGCTGCCGCACAGGTACGTGCCGCCTGGCCGCCTTCACCGAAGTTCTTGGACTGACCACCAAACGGACGCTGGTAGATACGACCTTCTTCGGTACGGGAGAACGGCAGACCCATGTGGTCCAGTTCAAATACCGCTTCCGGGCCCACATTACACATGTATTCGATCGCGTCCTGGTCACCGATATAGTCGGAGCCTTTGACGGTATCGTACATGTGCCAGCGCCAATCATCGTTGGGATCAGCAGACGCGATGGCACAGGTAATGCCGCCCTGGGCGGACACGGTGTGCGACCGGGTCGGGAATACTTTGGAAATCAGCGCAGTCTTGAAACCGGACTGGGCCATTTGCAGTGAGGCGCGCATACCGGCACCACCACCACCTACGACGATAGCGTCAAACGTAATAGTGCGAATGGACATGGATTACGCCCCTCCCCAAATAACAACCAGACCCCACAACAGGTACACCACCAGTGCCAGTGCAATTGCCAGCTGGGCAATCAGGCGAACGCCGGTGGCAGCTTTACCCAGGGTCATGCCGGTCAGGTAGTCGGTGGTTACGCCCCACAGGCCTACCCAGGTATGTGCAGCAACGGAAACTACCAGCAGGGTGTTGGCAATCTGCATGCAGACAGAGCTCATCAGAGCTTTCCAGCTGCCATAGTCCAGGTCACCGGACAGCATCAGGTAGCCCAGCATGCCGATCATGTACACACCAATGATAGCGGCAGACACACGTTGAATGAGCCAGTCATACAGGCCGTTCCGGCCCAGGCTCGTCACACTGGTTACCATATCCAGCCTCCTACCAGCAGAATCAGTACTACAGAGATGATGAACACCAGTTTGGCGCCGCGCTGGCCGCCTTCCAGGGTCTCACCCACTCCAGCATCCATAATAAGGTGGCGAATACCTGCCACCAGGTGATACAGCAGTACAGC
>Ga0208835_100354_pt1 | contig 11040 bp, 12 predicted proteins | sample DeeseametaMP1374_FD_184190 | JGI IMG/M metagenome (GOLD analysis project Ga0208835, IMG submission 184190) | Marine microbial communities from the Deep Indian Ocean - MP1374 (SPAdes) | ecosystem: Environmental > Aquatic > Marine > Oceanic | place: South of Port of Lincoln, Great Australian Bight... | reverse complement strand
TACATGCGCAACTGCGACGACGGCAGCGTGGACGTGATCATCGTGGATTCCACCGACCCGGTGGGCCCGGCAGAAGGCCTGTTCAAGGCCGACTTCTTCCGCGATTGCCACCGCGTACTGGCCGAAGGCGGCATCATCGTGCAGCAGTCCGAATCCCCGCTGCTGCACAGCGATACAATCATCAAGGACCTGCACTCCAACATGCGTGAAGCGGGTTTCAGCACCACCCAGACCCTGCCCTTCCCGCAGCCGGTATACCCCAGCGGCTGGTGGAGCTGCACCCTGGCCGGGAAGAACACCGACGTGAGCCAGTTCCGCGAAGGGGATGCCACCGGGAAAGGGTTTGAGACGAAGTATTATTCAGCGGCGATGCATAAGGGGGCGTTGGTTATGCCGCCGTTTATGGAGAAGGCGATTAACGGCTAAGAAGCTACGAGCTACGAGCTACGAGCTACGAAAAAAGAATGCCCTTGTCTTTGTTGGAAGCAAGGGCATTCTTTTTTGTATATACCCATCGCAAGATAACCTGTAAGGCGCCGGGCCTAACCCCCAAGTGCCTTGATTGCTTCTAGCAAGAACTAACTTCAACCTCACTAAAGAAATCACCATCTATAAATGAATAACCATACTTAATGGTTCCACCCAAATCGATAAAAGCTCTCGTGGCCCTACCCTCTCGACAAACCTCAAAAGCAGCCCTATCAAGGGCTTCCTTTGCTTGAGAAACTTTCAACCCTTTTTCCCTATAAAGAGATTCGAGAGCTTGCCGATCATAGGCTAATACAACACCGATCCTGACCTGAGAACCAAAAGAAACCACGCTTCCCATTGTCATATTTCGATTCATTCGCATAGGAAGGTGCAAAGAAATTTCATCTGACAAGGCCCTGGCTTTTTCACAAACATCCACTCCAACAACATCGTTAACACAGTCTTCCGAAGCTTTCAAAGACAGCGACAACATTAAAAATAACACCATAAAAAATAACTGAACACTAGTTATAGCTGCATTTCTTTTGAACATCCTAAACCCTATTTCACTTATAAAATCCGGCCCTGGAGAATCCATTTTTATACGGGAGGCTGAATTCAGGGCTACCAATTCTAATAACCCACACACTCTATAAAAAACAAGGAATCCAACCCTCGTATTATTGCTTATAAAGAAGGCGACAAATACCCAAAAGCATTAGTCATTATTAAAACCCTTTTATTTTTTTGAAAGTAAAAAATAATTTACTAAAAAAGCTTTTGAAAAACGGGATACCTGACCCTCACGCCGATGAAGACGCGCACCAACAAGAGCCAGCCCCAAAACACAAGCTCGCTTCCCCACTATTGGATATTCTGCTTACGCCAGTTATCAACAGCGATTGGCAAACGTCTGCTCTTGACTGGCTTCTGCCATTCGTCCCAAAAATCAACCGTACCGCTATTTGGTTTATTTTTTGGCTCATCGATTCTAATTCGGCTTGGTAACAGGCTAGCATCACCAACGACAAGTGCCTCACCAGTATCCAGCGTCGGCAAGATATCGCTAAACCCACCAAGACTGTCAGGAAGTAGACGCTTGATAACGCCCTGATCCTCTGCGTTGGTCAACCTCATGGATACAAAATTACTGCACTGGCTAAGCATCGTCTTATTTACTTCGGACGGACGCTGACTTATCACAACCAGGCTAACGCCATATTTACGCCCTTCCTTCGCGATGCGCTCGAAAATATCAAGCGAAATATCATCGACAGAGTCGGCCATATTGCGTTGCGGCATGTAAAGATGCGCCTCATCACAGAGCAATGCAATAGGATGGCGCAACTCCGATGGAGTCCATTGTTGGATGGAGAAGGTGACCCGTGCAACCAGAGACACAATCAATGGAAGAATGTCAGATGGCACTTCCGAGAAGTTAATGATCTTGATCCCTGCCTTTCCGTTTTCATCGGTGCTCCCGAGTACCGCAGTGGTGAATTTCTCAAGCCAGGAGAAATCCAGCAGGCCATCATCGTCGTTGAACATAAAGCCAAGACGTCTATCGGAAATTTTATTCTCAAGGCGGGAAATCATGCGGGCGAGCTTTCCGAAGAAATCTCCTTGCTTCAGTTTGCCGCCCGCTCCGGGTACCATCTCGACGTTAATTTCATTCAACCTCCCCATAAGGACATTGAGATCAAACGGGACAGGGCTATCGACTGTGAAATGCTTGAGCACGTCTTCCTGACCGTTTTCTTCCAAGTACTTTTGCTTCGCCTTGTTTATTTCGCGCGCCATGATCATGGCCTGATTCGGGGCATTCTGATCACTACGATCGACGAACATGGAAACGAGCGCCTCATAAGAAAGCAGCCAGTACGGAAGGTAAATAACGTCATCATCAATGGTACGTTTTGCTTCAACGTCTGCGGGACCGGCCACCTTAAAATGCTGAATTCCTTTACCTACCAAAGGCGCGTATTCACCATGAAGATCGAAGACTATAGCGTTAGCGGTAGAGAGGCCAGACACCTGCTCGATGACTTTAGCAGTTGTCCATGATTTACCCGATCCTGTGCTACCGCCAATGAAGGCATGGCGCTGAAAAAATTTGTTACCATTGAGGTAAGCGATAGCATGCTCATCCAGCGTGTATTTTCCGAGAGTCAAGGCATTTCCATCGGCAGACACACTGGAAAGGGTTCTCATAAAACCCGTGAGGTTCTCGCCTTCAAGCGAGAAGCAATTCGCATCGATTTCAGGAACACTCTCAAGAGTGCGACGAAACACATTTTCCTTTTCACCATCACGGTCCAACATGGTTCCAATCAAAGCTATACGACACAAATTTAACTCTGAGGCATGCTCGCTGATGCCGTCATTGACAACTTGTTCGATGCCGCGCTTACGCGTCACCTGTGTAATTATACCGATAAGATGCTGCCCAGGCCTGCTACTCTGAAGAACGGAAAGATGGTTAACTTGCAATCTTTTTAACTGATCGACGTTTTCCACCTCTACGATTACATTTGTTGTATCGACTGAAGCAACTTTCCCAAGAGCTTCTTCGTCCCTAAAGTTAAAAATCGACATGCCTTCTTCCTACATTATTAGTTCTAGGTAACCTTCAAGACTCCAGATATTTTTTTCCACTTTCAGCGGATCTTTATCTAGAGAAGAATAAACGATGGATTGATCGTCTGTTTCACCCCTCTCTATTGCAAGGTAGTTCTGAGCCTTACCGTCAAGAATAAGTTTCTTAGCTGAGTCAGACAGCGCATAGGTGATAATAGTTATAGGTGTTTTCTGCCGAAGGCACTTCACCATCAGTTTGGGCTGGATGTGCTCGTCATTAAAACCGTAACCCACACAAAGGTAAGACCCGGCTTCATTGAGCGCCTGATCGGCGTTATTAATAATGGAACGAAAAGGCTCAAGATGCGTCTTTTGGTACTTTTGTGTTCCTGGGGCAACAATCTGAGGTTGATAATTATCCGGTATCTCCTGGATATTTGTGAGGGCTACAGTATCTTCTAGGGGAGACTGAAACCAATCCAGAGATCCATGAACTTTCCAAATATTAACTCTACGCGAGCTAATTATTTCTTCAGGATCTGCGAGCTGACGGAAAAAGCCGTGGGTAAAGCCGGTATAATGGTAAATGCGAGCCTGGTCGCATGCATATTCCGCCAAACGATCGTAGTTTGTTGTGACAACGTTTATTGTTTTGAGGCTGCTTTTGAACATATGCTCAAGAAGGCGACTCAATGGGAACAACGCACTGTTTTGAAGGCTCTTCTGAAAGATTTTATTGTCTTCAAAGTTAATCAGCGACCAAGTGGATTTGACGATCCTAGCTGTCAGTTCTTCAGAAGCTGTTACTTGATGTAGGGCGGACTCCAGATCGACACTATCGTTTAGCAGCTGACAGAACTCCCACCATGTCTCGTTTTCTGCAGCATTGAGCCCCGATGTATCAGTATTTTCGACCAAATGATTCGCCAGATCCCACATTCCAGAAATACCGTATGCAGCCGAGGCGCCGCTACCCATAATGATGGCAGGCCCCTTCCCATAGAATTCCTGAGCTTGTTTTGGGTAGTTAAAATCAAGCATCCTATTATCTCTCTTATTCGCACTAAACTTTTTCTTCTAACATATTTTATGCTGATGGAGATCACTCACCCCAAGGAGTCTAGGGGCAGGCCTCTCCATCTTCATAACGCTCACATACTCAAATAGGAGACAAGAGACCCGGCCTTCACGCTGCGCTACAGCATTGACTTCGTTTATGGGAAAGTTCGTTAATGAACCATCCAGAAATTAATGTTATTTCATTCGCTGAAAGTAAGCGCATGCGCTTGAGGTCAGATTTTATCTTTTGCTATTTAAAGCACGGACCCAGGCCTAACCCAAAGCGCCTCTAGAACCTCTAGGTTTCAGCATGCTGACCCTTGATCTGGCTCTCAAGCAGAGCCTTTATATTAGCCTTTATGCTCTCCGTTTCTCCGACAGAAAGACCATGTTTCCTACACACCCGCCGAACTACCGCAATAAATTGAAAGACTCCGCACCTGATCGACAAAAGCAGAAGGTCTATCTTTAATTCGTGTAGAGACTCCTTTGAGGCCAACTCAGCAGCTTCCTCATGACAGGCCTTAATGTACTTCATGTCTTCCTCTGAAAGCTCGGCAGCCGCCATGCGCCTTAGGTTTGCCGTTTCCTCATCCGCCGCTACCAAGTAACGCTTTAAGCCAGCGTTTGCGCTAAGCCTATAAGCCAAAACTGGATCAACCGCTGAGAGATTTTCCACAGCACCAAGGTACATCTGGAGCAAACCTTCGTCCTCGGGCCCTGAAGTCTTTTTAAATAATTCCGTTAACATTTCACCGTAAAGTTCTTCGACACCCGCCATTGACGGGTCGCCTTTTGACTCTGGGAAAATCTCATGGAGAGCCTCAACTATGATTTTTGCAGCCGCCGACGGCCTTATAGCGGCAGATCTAATAGACCTATAGAGATTTAAGAGCTGGTAGAGAGACCGATTAAGAATCACGTGATTCTCAACTCTTCTCTTGTACATAAAGCCCATTGACGTTAGTGCGCCGCCAATGAGCGCACCAACAACGGCATTATTCCAATCCATGCTCGCCTCTCTCCACACGTTAGAGCCACATAATCGGTGTCAGGTCTTACCCCGTGCGCCGAGCCAGAGAAGAGAAGTAATTGCAGGAGCCAGCCATAGGCCAGCATAAGGATAAACAGACAGGCATCCCTTCCCCCGATTCGCTTTCGCAGGCCATACCACCCTGGCTGACCGGTTGTTCTTTGTGATCCATTTCTGAATCTACACAATCTTGGCGGACAAGGAAACGCGCAAGGAAGGGCAATTGATAGTTGAGAATTGATAACGAAAAGACTGCCCCGGCTATTTCCCCAGCTAATGCCGTGTCTATGGCCACTGCTGGGCGGCGTGAAGGATCTGGATTATTACGATGAGATCGGCAAGGGCCATATAAATAACGACATAGTTGCTTCTAACCACCAATTCCCGAGTGCCCGCCACTCTCCCCTGGCGGTACATTTGCGGGTTTTCAGTGAGCCCGGCTATCTTTTCTTCGATCTCGTCTTTTAGTGCCTGGGCGGCATCGGGGTTGTCATCTGAAATATAATCTACGATTTCCAGCAGGCTTTCCCTGGCCGCTGGTCGCCATTCAACTTTTACCACCACGCTTCCTTTCGATTAATGCCTGCACGTCATCCATGACCTGCTCATGTGTTTCGGAGGGACTGGTATCCTCAATCGCTTCTCGGACCTTGGCCTTGAACCAGGCGTCGTAGGCATCCGGGTCAGCGGTCAGCCCGGCGGGCAAGGCGCCTTCCTTGACCACACGGGTCAGCAGAATACGCACCGCATCGGAAATCGACAGCCCCACGTTGCCGAGTTTTTCGGCGGCTTCTGCTTTCAGTTTGTCATCGATGCGGACATGCAACATTGAAGTCTGGGTAGCCATATCGTTTTCCTCCTGACCTTAATGGTGTATCTCAATTGAGATACGGTCAAGTTTCGGGTGGCTTCCTGGCCGGCTATGGGAAGCGTCGGCCCTTCGCTTTGCGAGCAAAGCTCCAACGGATGATTCGGATCGGTGACGGGTGGGCGGCTAGGCTTCCGGAATCACCGCCGGTTTATCCAGAAACAGCGCAGTGCGGATCAGGTCCACGTAAATCTGTTCCTTGCCGCCGTGACTGAGCAGGGACAGGGATTCGCCGTTGCGCAGGTTTAATTGAATCTGGCTGTTTACGAAGCTGCGTTCGCCGGTGGTGAGTACCTGGTTGAGCTGGACGGATTCCACTTCATTAAAAGCCAGGGTGCGGTTGTCGCCGGGCAGGGTGATGGTTTGCTGGCGGCGGTCCAGGCGGGCGTTGCTGGTGGTGGAGAACAGTACGAACAGGCCGGCCAGGGTAAAGGAGATGGACAGCATCAGCGCCTGCATAGTGCCGCCCCACGTCATCTGCGCGAAGGGAATATGGGACACGAACAGGGCGTCGGCGATGTAGTAGAGCTCCACCGCCAGGCCGCCCTGGGGGGCGATCAGAAAGGCCAGGCCCATGCCACTGAGTGCTCGGCTGCGGGTGATGCGTAACAGGTCGGCCTTGGCCGGTTTAATGCGGGCGGTGACGAAGTTGCTGCCACCGCGGACAGGCGCCGCATTGTTGCGGTAGGCGCCAGGGTCGAGCAACAGGCCGGGGATGTCGCGAGGGTGGCTCGTCAGCCACTGTTTCTCTTCCCGGGTAAGCGCCTTGCTGGGGCGCACCAGCAGGCAGAACGCCAGCACCACCATGGCGAGCCCCAGAAAGGCATACCCCACCCAACTACGCAGTAAGCCGCGATAGAGCTGGGTGGAGTGGGTTTGCTGACCGGCCACCACCTTGTCCAGGCCGGCGAGGGTTTTCTGCAGGTGGGCAATCAGCCAGCGGTCGTGGTCGCTGAGGGTGGGTTGGGCTTGGGTGCGAGCAATGCGGTCACGAATTTCGTCGACCTTCTGCCGTTGTTTCTGCTGGCTTTCCTGCATCATGGTGATGGCACGCTGCTGGGCCTGCCAGGAATCTTTGGCCTTGCTGACCGCGCTGCCCACCACCATTGCGATAAACGCGGCAATCAATACACCGTAAACCCATTTCAGCATCAGCCCGCATCCGTCAGCGACAAAAGATCGGCGACGATAGCAAATAATTGCGCATCTTGCAGAGCCGCCACCGGCCCACTCAGGGCTTTCTTTAGCGCGCCCGCTGGCGCTAGAATGGCTGTGTTAATTATTCACACAGATGCACGCCATGGCCAGAACAACGAGCATCACGATTGGCTCCCAGCTGGACGACTTTATCGGCAAGTTGATCGAGTCGGGACGTTACGGCTCAACCAGCGAGGTCGTGCGTTCCGCCCTGCGACTGCTGGAACAAAAGGAAAGCCAGATGGCGGCGCTGAGAAGCGCGGTGGAGGCAGGCGAGAAAAGCGGGGAAAGCGAACTGTCTCTGCACGAGATTGCCGCTCAGGTGAAGAAAAAGCACGATGTATAAGCTCTCCAGGCTTGCCGCTGAAGACTTCAGAGCCATCTACGAATATACCCTGCTTAACTTCAGTGCCAACCAGGCCGACACTTACACCGACGATCTGGATAACCCCCTGCGCCTTCTGGCCGGCGCCCCACTGATGGGGCATGAGTGCCAGGCAATCGCAGACGGCGTTCGCCGTCACGACCACCAACGACACGCCATTTTTTACCGACAACGCGCAAACGATATTTTCATCATCCGGATACTCCACCAACAGATGGAGCCGATGAAACATTTCTTTGACGATAATTAAGCGGTGATATTGCCGAAGTAACTATTCGCTGTTTATTACTTAGTCGAGTCAGGGCAACACGTTGGCCTGGCCGGTTGGCTCCTGGGGCTCTTCCACCTCAGCACGGTAGCGGGGCAGGTACTGGGGAAACTGCTTCTGGATAAAGGCGATCATGTCTTCGCGGATGGAGCAGCGGAGGTTCCACAGGGTGGTGGAATTTTTGGCGCTCATCAGGAAGCGGATCTGTATGGCTTTTTCCCCGGCTTCCACCACCTGAACGGTGCCGGTGGAACCATCCCACTCCGAGGCCTCTTCCAGCAGGCGATAGAATTCCTCGCGTAATGGCTCGATGGGGATACCGTAATCCGCCCAGATCAGGGTACTGCCGATTTGGTCGGCAGTATTGCGTGACCAGTTCTGGAAAGGGTTTTCGATAAACCATTGCAGCGGCACCACCAGTCGGCGCAGGTCCCAGACCCGCAGGACCACATAGGTGGCCGTGACTTCTTCTACCCAGCACCATTCGCCCTGCACGAACATGGCGTCATCGATGCGAAAGGGTTGGGTGAGCGCGATCTGCATGCCTGCCAGCAGGTTGCTGAGCACCGGGCGGGCGGCAAAGCCGAGAATGATGCCGCCGATACCGGCGGAGGCCAGCAGGCTGGTGCCGATCTGGCGGACGGAATCGAATGTCATCAGGGCGGCGCCGGTGCCGACCAGCACAATGACGATATTCAGGCAGCGAACGAGAAAGCGGGTCTGGGTTTCCACCTTGCGCGCCCGCTTCCATTCGTTTTCGTAGGCCGGGTTCAGTTTGACGATGACGTCGCCAATGGCAGAGGTGAAGCCCACGGCGGTCCAGGTGAGGGCGATGATCAGCAGCAGTGTGGTGCCGTGGCGGATCTGTGCCAGCCAGGGAAGCTCTTCGGGCACGGTATGCAGCACACTGCTCAGGGCGATAAGGGCTAACGACACACCAATGGCCCGCGCCGCCGCGTCAAAGAAGATGCGACCGACAGAGGCCGACTCGGCAAAACGGCCAATCAGGTAGACCAGCGCCTTATAGACAAGTAACCCGGCAATGATGGCGAGCAGGGCCAACCCTGCAGCATCTACCCACGCAACCAGAGCATCCTGAATCATCTGCTGCATATGTCCCCCGCCAAGGAGTTATCCACTCACTGGTAACTTAGCAGGGGTAACGGGGGCAGGTCTTCCCCCGATTTGCCTTGGCAGCCCAACGCCCTGGCTGGTCGGTTTTATTTGCGATCCCGTTCCGAAGCCACGCAATCGTTGCAGACAAGAACACGCAAGGAAGAAGAGGAATTGATAATTGATAGTTGAGAATTGATAACTGAAAGGCCAAACCCGGAGCGGGATTCAGCCTTCTTGCGTCCAGATAGTACCGTGTCGTCGGTTTTCGTTATCAATTATCCATTATCAACTCTCAATTGCCTTTCACCGCCTCTTCCACAAAACCCAACCGGTCCTGCCCGAAGAACATCTCATTGCCCACGAACATCGTCGGCGCGCCAAACACGCCACGCTTTACGGCGGCTTCGGTGTTGGCCTTGAGCTGTTCTTTCACTTCGTCGCTGGCAGCTTTTTCCAGCCAGGCTTGCGCATCCAGGCCGGCGTCGGTGAGCACGCGGGTGATTTCCTCTACCTCGGACAATTTGCAGGGCTCGCGCCACATGGCGTTGTAGAGGGCGGTGATCACGGCGTCCTGGTCCGGGGTGCCGATGGCGGCGGTGATGATGCGCATGGGGGTGATGGTGTTCACCGGGAAGTGCGGGTTCATGGTGAGCGGCACCTGGTAGCGCGCGGAGTAGCGGGCCAGGTCGCGCATCATGTACATGCCCTTGGCGGGCACAGCGCCGGGCGGGTTGTTGCCGGTGGCCTTGAAGATGCCGCCCAGCAGCACGGGCACATACACCAGCTCGGCGCCGGTGCGCTCACAAAGGGCGGACAGCTGGCTCCAGGCCAGGTAGGCAGTGGGGCTGCCCACGTCGAAGAGGAATTCGATTTTTTGGGTCATGGGTTTTTCCTTTCAGGGATTTCCGTAGGAGCGCCGCTGGCGGCGCGATTCCAGACGTTGGGTTATCGCGCCGCGAGCGACGCTCCTACGGCAGGGTTTTGGATTTTATGTGGGAGAGCATGCTTGCATGCCGAATTACCGGGCAGAGCCCTTCGTGATGCAAGCATCATCTCCCACAAAAAGCGTGTTGCGTGCTGCGTTCTTCAAAACGTTTCCATCCACGGGCGCAGGTCGATTTCGTGGGTCCAGGCGTCGCGGGGTTGTTGGTGGAGCATCCAGTAGGTGTCGGCGATGTGTTCCGGGTTGATGATGCCGCCCTGCTCTTTCTGGGCATACTTGGCCGGGAAGTTGTCGCGGATGAAAGCGGTGTCGATGGCGCCGTCGATGATCGGGTGCACCACGTGGATGCCTTCCGGCCCCAGCTCCCGGGCCATGCTCTGGGCCAGAGCGCGCAGGGCAAACTTGGCGCTGGCGAAGGCGGAGAAGCCCTTGCCGCCGCGCAATGAGGCGGTGGCGCCGGTGAAGATGATGGTGCCCTTGTTGCGCGGCACCATCACACGGGCAGCTTCGCGGCCCGCCAGGAAGCCGGCGAAGGCGGCCATTTCCCAGACCTTGCGGTAGACCCGGGCGGTGGTTTCGCGGATGGAGAAGAACACGTTGGCGCCGATATTGAACACCACCACTTCCACCGGCCCGACTTGGTTTTCGATAGTGTCGAACAGCGCCACCATCTGCTCTTCATCGCGGGCATCGCAGCCGAACGGGCGGGCCTTGCCGCCGACGGCTTCGATCTCCTGCACCAGCGGTGCCAACGCCTCTTCAGTACGGCGGGTAACGCAGACGGTATAGCCTTCGCGGGCAAAGCGTTTGGCGATGGCACCGCCGGTGGCATCGCCGGCACCGATGATAACGGCAACAGATTCTGGCATGGAGCCTCCCGATTTCAGTGGACCAACAGTTGGTTCCTATTTGGAACTTATAGTCGGTTCTTTTTGAGAACCCGTCAACCCGGTATGATCAAAGCACGTTCACGGAGGTTTAGCATGCGCTGGCAAGACATCGATCAACAGCCCTGTTCCCTGGCCCGCACCCTGGCCATTATCGGCGACAACTGGACGCTGCTGGTGCTGCGCGACTGTTTTATGGGCGTGCGCCGCTTCGATGAGTTCCAGCAGCGCCTGGG
>Ga0208835_100351_pt1 | contig 11077 bp, 11 predicted proteins | sample DeeseametaMP1374_FD_184190 | JGI IMG/M metagenome (GOLD analysis project Ga0208835, IMG submission 184190) | Marine microbial communities from the Deep Indian Ocean - MP1374 (SPAdes) | ecosystem: Environmental > Aquatic > Marine > Oceanic | place: South of Port of Lincoln, Great Australian Bight... | reverse complement strand
GGGGACGCTGACAGCAGCCTGCATGGCCTCCACGCACTGGCCCACCAGTTCCGGCTCGGCCATCAGAATGGCGCCGATCTTGCCCTGCTGCACCCGGTCCGACGGGCAGCCCACATTGAGGTTGATCTCGTCATAACCGTATTGTTCGGCAATGCGTGCGGCTTCCGCCAGATCCTGCGGTTCGCTGCCGCCCAGTTGAAGCGCCACCGGGTGCTCTTCGTCATTGAATGCCAGAAACCGCTCACGGTCCCCGCGCAGAATCGCCTGGGCCACCACCATTTCGGTGTAGAGCAGGGTGTGGCGGGTAATCAGCCGGGCCAGAAACCGGTAGTCGCGGGTGGTCCAGTCCATCATCGGGGCGACGGACAGGCGCCGATCAGGCTGAAGCGACGGGGCTGTTTGGATCAAGGAATCATTCATGCAAGGCGATAACACGGGTATTGGGTCGACTATTGTCGCATGTTGCGGCGCTGCGGCGTAGGGCGGGCGGCGGCGTTGCCTGTCAAAGGCCTGCCGGCTCTGCTAGACTCCGCGCCTTTCCGAACCACTCGAGACTGTTCATGATCCTCTCCCGGCTGAGTCCGCCCTAGTAGACAGCCCGTCTCCGGCTTTGCCGTATGGTGCCCTGCGCCATGTCATCCCGTGTTCTGTTGCCCTCGAGCAGCATCCTTGTCTGTCGTATTTGCAAAACAGGATTGTTCTTCATGCTTCGATCTATTCAGCAGGAATGGTTCAGTAATATCCGTGGTGATTTACTGGCGGGTTCCGTTGTGGCCCTGGCCCTGATTCCGGAGGCGATTGCCTTCTCCATCATTGCCGGTGTGGACCCCAAGGTGGGGTTGTATGCATCTTTCTGTATCGCGGTTGTCATTGCGTTTGTCGGCGGCCGCCCGGGGATGATTTCGGCGGCAACCGGGGCCATGGCGCTGGTGATGGTGACGCTGGTCAAAGACCATGGCCTGCAGTATTTGCTGGCGGCGACGGTGCTGACCGGGATGCTGCAGATTGTTGCGGGCTTTCTGCAGCTTGGCAATCTCATGCGCTTTGTCTCCCGCTCCGTAGTCACCGGCTTTGTGAATGCCCTGGCGATCCTGATTTTCATGGCGCAGTTGCCGGAGCTGGTCGGGGTAACCTGGCATGTGTATGCCATGGTGGTCGCCGGCCTGGCGATCATTTACCTGCTGCCGCTGCTGACCACCGCAGTACCATCACCCTTGGTCTGTATTGTCGTGATGACCGGGATTGCCATGTATCTGGGTCTGGATGTGCCCACCGTCGGTGACAAGGGTGATCTGCCGGACAGTCTGCCCGTATTCCTGTTGCCGGATATCCCGCTCAACCTGGAAACCCTGAAAATCATTCTGCCGTACTCTCTGGCCCTCGCCGTGGTAGGCCTGCTGGAATCCATGATGACGGCAACCATCGTGGATGATCTGACCGATACCGATAGCGACAAGAATCGCGAATGCAAAGGGCAGGGCGTGGCCAACATTTTCTCCGGGTTCCTGGGGGGTATGGCCGGGTGTGCCATGATCGGCCAGTCCGTGATCAACGTGAAATCCGGTGGCCGCAAGCGCCTGTCCACCTTGTTTGCCGGTTGCTTCCTGCTGGTGCTGGTGGTGTTCCTGGGGGAATGGGTGTCCCGGATTCCCATGGCCGCGCTGGTGGCGGTGATGATCATGGTGTCCATTGGTACCTTCAGCTGGGAGTCCATTACCAACATGGCCAAGCATCCGGCGAGCAGCACCGTGGTGATGCTGGCTACGGTGTCGGCCACCGTGGCAACCCATAACCTGGCGATCGGGGTGGGTATCGGCGTGGTACTCAGCGCGCTGTTCTATGCAAACAAGGTGGGGCGCGTTTTCTATGTGCGCTCGGATCTTGATGAAACTGACAGCAGCCACCGCCGCTACGAGGTCCTGGGGCAGGTATTTTTCACCTCTGCGGATCAGTTCATCGCTTCCTTTGATTTCAAGGAAGCACTGGATAAAGTGACTATTGATGTGCACCGTTCCCACTTCTGGGATATCACCGCCATCGGAGCGCTGGACAAGGTGATCATCAAATTCCGTCGTGAAGGGACCGAGGTGGAATTGATCGGTCTGAACGAGGCCAGCGCCACCCTGGTGGATAAATTCGCCGTGCACGACAAGCCTGAGGCGGTCGAAAAACTCATGGGCGGCCACTAGTTCCCTGCCAAGGAGAAAAGAATGAGTGATGTTATTGCCTGTATTGATGGTTCTCCGGCCGCGGCTCGGGTGTGCGACTACGCGGTGTGGGCGGTGCAGCGGTTGAATGCCCCGTTGACCCTGCTGCATGTGCTGGATCACTCCCGCTATCCGGTGGAAAGTGATCTTAGCGGCAACCTGTTGCTGGGCGGTCGCGAAGCCCTGCTTACCGAACTCTCCGAGCTGGATGCCAAACGGAACAAGCTTGCCCTGGAGCAGGGCAAGCTGATGCTGGAAGCCGCTGCTGCCCGTGCCATCGAAAAAGGGGTGGTTGAGCCCAAACAGCGACAGCGCCACGGCGGCCTGGTAGAAACTCTGGCCGGCATGCAGGAGCAGACCCGCATTCTGGTGATTGGCAAACTGGGTGAAGAGCACACCGGTGAGGCAGAGCAGGTGGGCGACCATGTGGAGCAAGTGATTCGCACCATGCACAAGCCGATTCTGGTGGTGCCCTCGGATTTCACCGAGCCACGCAAGGTGATGCTGGCCTTCGATGGCAGCCCGACCTGCCGTGAAGGGGTGAAAATGCTGGCCGCCAGTCCGCTGTTCCTGGGCCTGCCATGTCACCTGGTGGCGGTGGGCAAGGACAAACAGCTGGGCGAGGATCTGGCCTGGGCCCGTGACACCCTGGAGCAATCCGGTCACGAGGTGGAAGTGGCGCAGTTGGAAGGGGACGTGGAGCCTTCCTTGCACCAGTACCAGCAAGACAACCATATCGATATGGTGGTCATGGGCGCCTACGGGCATTCCCGTATCCGCGAGTTCTTTGTGGGTAGCACCACCAGCAAGATGATCAAGCATGCCACGGTGCCGCATTTGCTGCTGCGATAAGTCGCCGGTCCGGCGCACCGCAAAGCGCTCAGGGAAAGGAAAATGGTGCGGGCAGAACCGCATCGCGTCGGCCTGACTTTTCTGGCAGACCGATTGGTCCCCGGGATGGGTGATTGTCCCGTCAGCGTGTGCTGTACTGAGCATGCCAGTGTCTGGGTATTGAGCCGAGCCTATATCGGGAGGTTGTCTTGCCGGAATTGAAAATTCTGGGGCTGTTTTTGATCACGGCGATCGCCGAGATCGTGGGCTGCTACCTGCCTTATCTATGGTTGCGTGAGGGGAAGTCTGCCTGGTTGTTGGCGCCTGCTGCGCTGAGCCTGGCGGCCTTTGCCTGGCTGTTGTCTTTGCATCCCACGGCGGCGGGGCGGGTCTATGCGGCCTACGGCGGCGTGTATATTTTTGTGGCCATTCTCTGGTTGTGGGGCGTGGACGGTATTCGTCCCACGGGCTGGGATATTGTCGGGTCGCTGGTGGCGCTGACGGGGATGGCGATCATCATGTTTGCGCCTCGGCAGATGGGGTGATGCCAGAGGCTTGATGCCGGACGTTTGACGCTGAAAGACAAGCCCTTCTGGCGTCCGACGTCCGGCGTTTAATGCTTACTCCACCGTAATGGTGATCTTTTCGGACATTACCGGCGGTTCATGGGGCACATGCATGTGGTCACCCAGCAGCAATTGCAGGGTGTGTGTGCCCGGCTCCAGTTCCAGTTCGGTCTGGGTCTGGCCCTTGCCGAAGTGCACCACGTTGTCGTTGGCCGGCAGTGGGAAGTCCATGGCAGGCATGGACTCCTGATCCAGGTCGATCAGCAGGTGGTGGTGGCCGGCATGCTCCTGCTGGGTGCCGGCGGGTACCACCTCCATGCCTTCCAGGCCGAACTCCACGGTAACCGGGCTGGTCACGGTGGCACCATCTGCAGGGCTGAGAATGGTGGCGCTTGCCCCTTCCGGTGCCGCGCTACGGGTTATGCCGTTGTTGCTTGCCGTTTCTTCGGTGCTTTCTTGGGCGCTCTCTTTGCTGCTTTCTTTGGCGCTTTCACCGGCATTGTCCATGGCGGGTGCTTCCGCAGCCGGGGTATCGGTTTTTGCTTCCTCTTTATTGTCAGAGCAGCCCTGGAGCAGGGTGGCACCGGCAATCATGGCTACCAGCAGGGAGTGTTGAAAGGGAATACGCATGGTCTTTTCCTTTACGTCCTGTCGAGTGGGTCAAGCCCGCCGGTGGCCCGGCGGGCGAAAGCATGAGTCGCGTTCAACCTTAGCAGAAAGCCGCCGGGCCGTGTCTATAAGCTTCCTGTTTTGACAGGTATAATCCGCGCCAGTTTGCATTATTGGAGTCAGCATGACCGTCCGTACTCGCGTAGCGCCGTCACCCACCGGTGACCCCCACGTAGGCACCGCCTATATTGCCCTGTTCAATCGCTGTTTTGCCCACCAGCACGGTGGTCAGTTTATTCTGCGTATTGAAGATACGGACCAGACCCGTTCCACCGATCAGTCCGAGCAGATGATTCTGGATTCGCTCAAATGGCTGGGGCTGAGCTGGGATGAAGGCCCGGATGTGGGCGGCCCCCATGGCCCGTATCGGCAGAGTGAACGCAAGCATATGTATCGGGAGTATGCCGAGGCGCTGATCGAGAAAGGCCATGCCTTCAAGTGCTATCGCACCAGTGAAGAGCTGGACAGCCTCCGTGCGGCACTGAAAGAGCAGGGCGAGAACCGCGCGCTGAAGCCGATGGACCTGGAACTGCCAGCGGAAGAACAGGCAAAGCGGGAGGCGGACGGGGCGCCCTACGTGATTCGCATGCGCGTGCCCACCGATGGCCGCTGCGAAATCCAGGATATGCTGCGCGGTACCGTGGAGCTGGATTGGGCGTTGGTGGATGCCCAGATCCTGCTCAAGTCCGACGGCATGCCCACCTACCACCTGGCCAATATCGTGGATGATCACCTGATGGAGATCACCCATGTGATCCGTGGTGAGGAATGGCTGAACTCCGCGCCCAAGCACAAGTTGCTGTACGAATATTTCGGCTGGGAGATGCCGGTACTTTGCCATATGCCGCTGCTGCGCAACCCGGACAAGTCCAAGCTCAGCAAGCGCAAGAACCCCACCAGCATCCTGTTCTACCAGCGTATGGGCTACCTGCCGGAGGCGCTGGTGAATTACCTGGGCCGGATGGGCTGGTCCATGCCGGATGAGAGCGAGAAGTTCACCCTGGCGCAGATGCAGGACGCTTTCGATATCAACCGGGTCTCCCTGGGTGGCCCCGTTTTTGATGTGGAAAAGCTGAGCTGGCTGAATGGCCAATGGCTGCGTCAGCAGAGTGATGAGCAGTTTCTGGACACCTTGCTCGATTGGGCCTACAACCGCGATTACGCCATGAAGATCATTCCCCATTTGCGCCAGCGAGTGGAAACCCTGTCGGACGTGGCGGACAAGGCGGCATTCTGTTTCAACGGCATGCCGGCGATCAGCGAAGCCAGCTTCGAGCACAAGCAGTACGGTGGCGAGGATATGAAAGTGTGGCTCCAGTACCTGCTGTGGGCCTACGAGGCGCGCAATGACTGGAACCGTGACGGTCTGTTTGCGGATGCCAAGGCCATTGCCGATGCCCTGGACGTGAAGATCAAGGACTTCCTGTTTCCGGCCTTTGTCGCCATTGCCGGCACCAGCGCCAGCTTCTCGGTGGTGGATTCCATGGAAATCATCGGCGCCGACCTGAGCCGGGCCCGCCTGCGTAACGCCATCGAGGTGCTGGGCGGGGTGTCCAAGAAGCAGATGAAGAATCTGGAGAAGGCCTACCGGGATTTGCCGGTAGGCTGAGGCCTGAGTCGCTGGCGGCGCGATAAGACCAGTTGCGAGTAACGAGTGACGAGAATCGAAAATCATCGGGCTTTCCCGGGATTTGGGGTTTGTCTTTCGAAACTGGGGTTATCGCGCCGTCAGCGACGCTTCTACGGCAGAGGCTGTGGATTTTCGCCCAGTTTTTCAGCAGCTTGTTCAGGATGTAGTCAAATGGACTTCATTCTGAAAAAAACCACAGGTCTACGCTTGACAGAGTAGGGGTGCTGGGTAGAATACGCCGCACCAACCGGGACGCACCTTGTCTTGATTGATGTATTTGGGGCCATAGCTCAGCTGGGAGAGCGCAACACTGGCAGTGTTGAGGTCGGCGGTTCGATCCCGCCTGGCTCCACCAAATACGTCCCCTTCGTCTAGTGGCCCAGGACACCGCCCTTTCACGGCGGTAACAGGGGTTCGACTCCCCTAGGGGACGCCATATAGAAAAGCCCTGCTCGAAAGAGTGGGGCTTTTTTATTTGTGCGTATTTTCTCCTCGGGGAAGCCCATTCTCGACGGTCAGTGCGTGTCCTCGTCTGTCGTGGTTACCCAGGCAGGCCGGCCACGGTTCGGGACACTGCGCTGATGTCGGCTTCCAGTCCGAACTCCCCGGGAATGGTTTTTTCGTCGCCGGCCCGGTATTTCCCTGTCTGCACAAGGCAGGCCTGCATGCCGCTGTTCAGTGCACCTTCCACGTCGCCATGGATATCGTCACCGACCATCAGGGTGTTATCGGGCAGGGTACCCAGGTCAGCGAGCACTTGTTCGAAGAAGGCAGGGGAGGGCTTCCCGGTGATGATGGCCTTGCAGTTGGCGGCATACTCGAGGGCTCTGACAAATGGGCCGGCATCCAGATGCAGGCCGTCATCCAGCTGGTAATAACGGTTTTCGCCGATGGCAATCAGCGGTGCCCCGTCGTGCAACAAGCGGAATGCCTGGTCCAGATGCTCGTAGCTGAATTTCCTGCCGGCATCGCCGATCAGTACGGCATCGGGTTGCTTGCCCTCCAGGTCAGAAAACTCTTCTTTCAGGTTGGGGTGGAACAGACAGTAGGGCGTCAGCCCTCTGTGAGTCAGGTAGTCGTGGGCGGCTTGTGGCGCGGTGAACAGTTCTGACTCATCAACCGCCAGGTTTAGACTGGCCAGGTCATTGAGTATCTGGTTGCGGTTGCGCTGGGAGGTATTGGTGACAAAGCGCAGGGGCAGACCGGTGGCGCGCAGGCGTTGAAGGGCGTACTGGGCGCCGGGTAGCAGGCGCGGCCCCTGGTAGAACACGCCGGCCAGGTCCAGGCAGATGGCATGCAGCGGCATGGCACTCCTCCGTGAGAGCCTGTGTGTGGCGGAAAATCAGGCTCTACTCAGAGCATAGGCGTGGCGGTGTGGTCAGCTCAAGCGGCGAATGGTCAGCGTGTGGGCAATTTTCTCGCCATCCCAGATGTACTCGTAATGCGCGCTGGGGGTGATGGCCTCCACCGGCAGGGGGGAGAACAGGGCATAGCAGTGGCTGCCGGGGGCACGGACGGATTCGTAGTGAAGGCCGGTTTCGCGTAGCTGATACAGCTGCTGGCCGAGCTGCTGTGGGGCTTGGTAATTGTCCGGAGCATGCCAGCGCGGATGCCGGCTGGCCGGGGTGATATCGCACAGGGTGGCCGAGAAGTTGACCTTAAGGCCGCGCATGACAATGCGGTCGTATTTCAGGCCTTCTACCTGCTGGAAATAACGCTGTTGGTGGTAACGGGTTTCGGCAAGGGCCGTTGCCATGCGATCCGCGCAGTAGAAGACGCCGTAGGCACCATCAGAAAAGCGGGAACCGGCGGGGTTTACGTGGACAAAGGGGCCCAGGGCATAGTTGCAACCGGGAATTCCCCAGGGGCGCTCTGCGGGGGGCACCCGGTTCAGATCGCCCACTTCGTTTTGCAGGCGCGGGTTGGTCAGGGCCTGCACGGCAAACAGGGCATCGAAGTCGGCCTGATCTGCCACATCGTCAAAAATGGCGATGGGCGGGTATTTGCCGTTGATCAGCCGGTAAGCAATCTGCGCGGGGAAAGTCTGTCGGGGCAGGGCCTGGATCTCGGTTTCCGTTACCCCCATTGCCCGCCCCGCAGGCTGTCCAGCTGACGGTGCACTTCGTAGAGGCTGGCCACGCGGCCGTTGCTCATGATGTCCATGGGGGTGGCGCCGTTGAAGAACGGGTTGTGGTTGGCCATGCGCACGAAGCCGTAAACGTTTTCCCGGTTGCCGAACAGGGTGCGTAGCGCCTGGTGGATATTCAGCAAGTAGCTGAGACGTTCCAGCAGGTCGTTGCCGACCCGGGCGCTGTCCGGCTGGCTCTGGTACTTGTGCAGGGTGGAGCGACCCACGCCGAGCAGGGCCATCTTTTCCTTCTCGCTGCACTGCCAGTGCTCCAGCAGCTTGAGTACGGCGCGCAGGGCTGCATGGCGGGCGCCGTCGTCCAGTGCCTGAGGGGGCTGTTGTCTGACTGCTTCCATGGTGCCTCCTGACTTGATGGTTCAATAATGATCCTTTTTATGTTTTTTGTCTATATATGGATATTCAGGTGGATCCAAGTCCCAGTTCGGGGGAAGGCGCAGAACTTGAGCCGGTTTTGCCGGTCCCTGACAGCGAGAAGAGAGAAGGGCAGTGTGATGAGAGAGACAGGGTTGTCGGTGCTGGTATCGCTGATGTTGCTGGGGTGCACCAGCTTGCCGGCATGGGCGCTGACGGACGCGCACCTGCATTACGTGGATTTCATGCAGGATAGCGAGGGCGGTGAGGCCATGCTGGCAGCCATGGACCAGGCTGGTGTGGAAACGGCCTGGCTGTTCGGCTTGCCGGTAATGAAGAAGTGGCAGGCGCAGGCGCCTCGCAAACCCCGCTATTACCTGGGTGATGAAGCGCCGCTGTATTACTACAGCGCCACCGATGACATCGTGGCCCAGGCGGTTCAGGCCTTGCCTGAGGCGCAGCGGCAGCGGCTGAAACCCTTTGTCAGCGGCGTTAACCCCACGGATATGAATGCCGCTGACCAGATCGAGGCGCTGATTCAGCGCTATCCGGGCTTATGGTTCGGCATCGGGGAGATTTTGACTCGTCATGATCAGCTGACGGCCCTGACCGAAGGCGAAACCCCCAGGGCCAATCACCCCGCCTTGATGCGGGTTTACAAGCTGGCGGCTCGCTATGATTTGCCAGTACTGCTGCACAGTAACCTGACATCACTTCGGGAAGAGACCCCGATTTTTCTTTCCGAGCTGGAGGCGGCGCTGTCAGCTAATCCGCAGACCCGTTTTGTGCTGGCACATGCGGGTACCAGTGGAGGGGTAGAAGAGCGGCAGGCGCCGCTGGCTACCCTGGTGCCGATCCTGAGGGCGTTGCTGGGCCGTTATGAACATTTTTATGTGGATTTGTCCTGGAGCGTCAAGGATCACTATTTGCTGAGGGATGGAAAACCCGTCCCGGAATGGGTCGAGCTGATTCAGGATTATCCGCATCGTTTTGTTCTGGGCTCGGATCTGGTGGGGCACTTCGACAGCATGGAACGGCTGATGAATGACTATCAGCCATTGCTGGATGCCTTGCCCCAAAAAGTGGCGGAGCAACTGGCGAATGGCAATGCTGCTGCGCTTGTGCCCGAAAAGGGTGCACAATACCGGAGTGATTGAAGTGCACAAAAACGTTTCGTTGTGCCCGCTGAAAAGACAACAACGGGGTCAGGGCTACTCGTTTTTTTTCAGGCGGCGTAGCAGGGAAGAGGTATCCCAGCGCCCGCCACCCATTGTCTGGATCTCCTGATAAAAATCATTTACCTGCGCCGTCACCGGCAAGAGGGTGCCGTTGCGAGCGGCTTCTGCCAGGCAGATATCCAGATCCTTGCGCATCCAGTCCACGGCAAAGCCGTGTTCATACTTGTCGTTGATCATGGTCTGGTGGCGATGGCTCATTTGCCAGGAGCCAGCGGCGCCATGCTGGATGGTCTCGAACACTTTGCCGGTATCCAGGCCGGCATTCTGGGCGAAGGCGACGCCTTCGGCCAAGGCTTCCACCAGGCCTGCCACGCAGATCTGGTTGACCATTTTGGTGAGCTGCCCGCTGCCTGCCGGGCCCATCAGATTGACCGCTTTGGCATAGTGGTTCAGCACGGGAACCGCGCGCTGGTAGGCCGCCTCATCACCGCCACACATGATCGACAGCTGGCCGTTTTCGGCTCCCTGCTGGCCGCCTGACACCGGCGCATCGATAAAGTCTGCCTGGCGATCCCGGCAGGTGGCATCCAGCTCCCGGGCCACTGCGGCGCTGGCGGTGGTGTGATCCACCAGCAGGGCGCGTTCGCTGAGAGTTTCCAGTACGCCGCCGGGGCCCAGAGTGACCTGGCGCAGGTCATCGTCATTGCCCACGCAGACGAACACCATGGCGGCGCCTGCAGCGGCCTCTGCGGGTGTGGCAGCGGTACGGCCATTGAAATCCCGGGCCCACTGGTGAGCGCGGCTGGCGGTGCGGTTGTAGACGGTCATGGACAGCCCGGCTTCGGCCAGGTGGCCGGCCATGGGGTAGCCCATGGTGCCAAGTCCGATAAACGCGGCGTTAATTTGTGGCATTGTTGGGGTCCTGCTCGGTAACCGTTGCGGGGTCATTGGCCGGTAGCGGGTAGGTGGCAAACCGGGGGGCGGTGAGACTGCCCAGATACAGGGTATTGCCGTGTTGTTCCACGCTGGTGATGGGGGCGAAGGCGTCGGCGCTGGTGTCCTGCAGGTTGTGAGTGACTTCCCCCTGTTCGTTCAGACCCAGTACGAAACCGTGGTGGGCAGGCTGGGGCTGCAGGAATGATGGCAACCGGAAGGCCACCTTGCGCAGCAGGGGCTTGTCGGACATGGCGTCCAGCATGGCATTACGCGGGCTGAACAGGGCGACCCAGAAGGTGCCGTTACCGTTGCTGGAGATGCCGTCCGGAATACCGGGCAGGTTGTCGAAGAAGACATCATGGCTGCCGGCTTTGTCGCCTTTCAGCCAGTAACGAACAATCCGGTAACTGCCGGTTTCATTGACCAGGACAAAGTTTTCGTCCCGGGACAGTGCCACGCCGTTGGCGAATTGCAGGCCATCCAGCAGGACCTGGGTTTGATCGCTGGCCGGGTCGTAACGCAGCAGACGGCCGTGGCCTCCGTGTTCGAGAATGTCATCG
>Ga0208835_100335_pt1 | contig 11367 bp, 6 predicted proteins | sample DeeseametaMP1374_FD_184190 | JGI IMG/M metagenome (GOLD analysis project Ga0208835, IMG submission 184190) | Marine microbial communities from the Deep Indian Ocean - MP1374 (SPAdes) | ecosystem: Environmental > Aquatic > Marine > Oceanic | place: South of Port of Lincoln, Great Australian Bight... | reverse complement strand
CCGTGATGCCGTGGCGCAGATTCGTGAACGTTATGCCGGCCAATTGACGCTGTCTGAGCAATTAGGAAGCCAGTTGGAACTGGGCGAAGAACGACGCGCCACCGCGACGCTAATGGCCATGCAGGCGGGCTCTCCGGAACTGGCTGGCGCCAACAATCAGCAGGAATCCCTGTTGTTGCCCAGTGCTCGCTCCAGCGCTCTGGCGGTGGAACAGCGCCGCCTGGGTGCCTTGCAAATGACGGACTGGGCCTTTACCCAGAGCCAGCCATTCAGTGACCACAGCACCTTGTCGGCGCGCTACCGGCAACGGCAGTTCGCCAGTAACGATCGGGCCCAGCTGGATGTGGATGAAGCGGAACAGTGGCTGACCCTGGAGTGGCACTATCAGCGCGAACGCTATCGTCACCGTTTTTCACTGGGCCAGCGCCAACTGTTGGATAACAGCGAAACCACCGCGGATCTGGAAGTGGCCGGCAACTGGCACTCCGACTGGTCTGCCAGCTGGCGTTACCAGTGGCAGATGCCGGCGGATGAAACCTCCTTGCTGCTGTTGGGCGGTTCCCGGACCGGTAGCCAGTTCCAGCTGAATTGGTCGCCCCAATCTACCTGGCAGAGCAGTGTAGATTGGGCGGATTACCAGTATCGTGATCTGAATAGTCAAAACCTGGGGGAGGGCAGCATTATCAATGTGCAAAGCACCTGGCGTCCCTGGCTGTCCCGTTTCTCACCCGGCTTGCGCCTGCGCCATACCCGCGCCGATTTTGCCGAAGCCGGGGACAGCATGGCTGAGGTTCGCGCCTTGCTACCCGTCGGCGCGGACACGGCGCCCTTGCCCGAGGATTACCGTGAATCCGGGGCCTCCCTGCTGCTGGGCATGCCGGACGTGCATATCCGCCCGCATCGCCTGCAGGGCTGGGGAGAAGTGGGTTACGTGAATAACAGCCTGTCCGGTGATGGTTTTATCGGCCGCTTGGGCCTGGCCGGGCCGCTGATCGGTCGCGATGCCTGGCAGCTGTCTGTGGAGCGCCAACTCAATACCGGGGGTAACGATGAAGATAGTTACCGGGCCGAACTGCAATACAGGATTTACTACTAGGAGCATGAGATGAAACAGGTTGTTGCTTTGTTGCTGGCGCTGATGCTGGCCAGTTGCACCCATGTACGCAGTAGTCAGGGAGTGTCACTGGACGCGCAAGGTACCTGGCTGGTGTTGCCGTTGGTAAATCGCACCGCCACTCCCCAGGCGGGGCTGCGGGCAGCGGCCATCGTGGAAGCCGTGCTTTACCGACAGGGTGTGACCGCGGTGGAAAGTTATCCGGAAACCGGCAATGACGGCCTGTTGTTCGAGGCGTCTTCCTCCGCTAACCGGGACAAAATAGATCGCTGGATGCAGTCGCAATCGGCCCAGTATGTGGTCAGCGGCGTGGTGCATGAATGGCGCTACAAGACTGGCGTGGATGGCGAGCCGGCGGTGGGCGTGATGCTCGAAATCCGCGAACTGCCTTCCGGTAACATCGTCTACAGCGGCACCGGTGCTCGTGCTGGCTGGGCAAGAACGTCGCTCAGCCAGACCGGGCAGAAAGTCATCGACAAGCTGCTGGCGCCGGTCATTCGCTGATGCGAAAGTGGCTGGCTAACACCGTCATCCCCGCCCTGGTGGCACCGCCGGCAAGACCCTTGTGGGTGGTGCTCGAGGCGGTGCTGTTGACCCTGGCGGCAGTGGCCATGGGCTTGTGGTTGCGTTCCGAGGATCCCCTGGCGCTGGATGCCAACTTCCGCTGGGGCTTGTTCGTGCCCATTCTGGTGTCGCTGCGTTACGGTAGCCTTGCCGGTGTGTTTGGCATGCTGTGTCTGCTGGCCAGCTGGTTTGTGCTTCGCAATATGGACTTTTATGCGGACTGGGATTTCCCCGAAGGCACCATGCTGGGCGGTTTTATTCTCAGCCTGGTCTGCGGTGAATTCGCTGACCTGTGGCGGGTGCGTCTGCAGCGGGCGGAAAGCGCCGCCAGTTACGCTCTGGAACGTCTGCAAAACCTGACCCAGCGCCATGTACTGTTGCGTCTTTCCCATGATCGCCTGGAAGAGAATCTGCTGGTCAGGCCCTATACCGTGCGCGATGCCCTGTTCCGTCTGCGCGATCTGACTCTTGATGAAAGCGACAGCACAATCCTGCCGGCGGCGGATGATCTGATCAATTTGCTGGCGGAGTACTGTCAATTGCAGCGCGCCGCTCTCTATCCGGTATTGGACGGCAAGATCAGTGACCAGGCCGCCGCCCTGCTGGGGGAGAACAAACCCCTGGATCAGCACGATGCTCTACTCGGCCATGCCCTGGATATCAAGATGCTCGCCCATGTGCAGCAGAATACCCAGGATGATGCCTATGTGGGCCGCTATCTGGTGGCCGCACCGGTGACCAACAGTGCCGGGGAAATGATCGGTGTGCTGGTGGTGGAACGGTTGCCGTTCCTGTCCATGAATTATGAAAACCTGCAATTGCTATCTGTGCTGCTGAACTTCTATGCGGATGTGGCGCACTACGGGGAAGAAGTGGACAGCCTGCTGGATACCTGGCCCAACCTGCCCACCCGTTTTGCCAGTGAATTGACGGCGCTTTCCCGGTTGCGCGGTGAAGCGCGGGTGGACACCGCCCTGACCCTGTTTGTGGCTGACGACAGCGAACAGGCTGCGCAGATTCTGGAAGCGTTGGCGCGGGGCCTGCGCAGTCTGGATCTGGCCTGGTGGGTTCATGACAACGTGCTGATGATCATGATGCCGATGACAGGTGATTCCAGTCTGGAAGGTTTTGTACTGCGCACGGAGAAATGGCTACAGGAAGATTATGCCTTCTTCAGTCTCCGCCAGGCCGGGGTGAAGTACTACCATCGATTACTGGATGAGCGCGATTCTGGCGACCAGCTCCGCGAGTTGCTGGGGGTGGCCGGTGTCTAGCTGGAAGCTGCTTATCTATGCGATCAGTGCGGAGTTCGGCTCCCTGCTGCTGTTGCTCAGTCAGAACAGCTCGCTGTCGTATTTTCTGCTTTACCTTGTCGCCCATGGTCTGGCGTCGGCGTTGTTATCCGCCGTGGCGTGGACCTTTCTTCCGGCTCGTTTTCGGGAGCCGAAAGTGTTTTCACTGGCACTGATTTTTTCCTTTGCCTTTTTTATCCCGGCGATCGGGCTGCTGACCATTGTCGGTGGTATTGCTCTGGGTGTGATGCTGCCGGCATTGTTCATGCCGCTGCCGTTTTCCCAGGTGGCCAAGCCCTACTTTACGCCGGTGAACAATCAGCAAAGCGCCGGTTTTCGGCAGATTGATCTGAAAACGCTACTCACCAGTGAGACGGCGCCCAACGCCTTGCGTATTCAGGGGATGCTGGTACTCAAGGACATGCCCGGGCGCATTACCGGCCGACTGCTGCGCGATTCGCTGGGGGATTCCTATGAGGATTTGCGTCTGCTTGCCTACGGTATTCTCGATCAGAAGGAAAAGGAAATTACCCGCGATATTGACCGTGTTCTGCAGTTGCTGGAGCGGGCCAGGGAGTCTCGTCGCTACCGGCTTGCCCGGCGCCTCGCCGAGTTGTACTGGGAGCTGAGTTATCAGGACCTGGTTCGCGGCGACATCATGACCCTGACTCTGGAACGGGCAAGCTTCTATGCCGATATGGGGCTGATGGAGTCCCCCGAAGATGCGGGGCTGTGGTTATTGCGCGGGCGTATCAAGATGAGTCAGGGAAACCTGGGGGAATCCCATGAATCCCTGATATTTGCCCGCAGGCTAGGGTTGTCTCCGGCCCAGGTAAATCCCTGGCTGGCGGAAATCGCCCTGCAACGACGGCAACTGCCGATGGTGCGCTTACTGATGGAACAGATTCCGGAGGGCAGTCAGTTTACTGCCCTGAATAAATCCGTGGAGTACTGGAGGGGCTATGGCGCTGCCCAGAGCGGATAAGGCGGACATCTGTCTGTTGCTGGAGGGGACCTTTCCCTATGTCAGCGGCGGGGTGTCGAGCTGGGTAAACCAGATCATTCGCGGTTTTCCTGAATATACGTTTGCCTGCTGTTTCATCGGCAGTCGCCCGGAAGACTATGGCGAGATGAAATACACCCTGCCGGACAACGTGGTGCATCTGGAGGTGCATTATTTGCATAACTTCCAGCGTGGCGCGCAGAAAAAACCGAAAAAAGGGGACGCCGCCGCCTATCATCGGCTGAGCCGTTTCCACGAGCTGATGCGCTCCGGCAAACATTCTTCGGAGCGGCAAGCTCTGCTTGGCGAGACGTTGGATAACCTGGGGGATGGCTGCTGTTATTCTGAGGAGTCATTTCTGTACAGCCGGGCAAGTTGGGATTTCATTTCCGATGCCTACCGGGAGTACAGTCGGGACCCGTCTTTTGTGGATTATTTCTGGACGGTTCGCATCATGCATGCACCGTTGTGGGTGCTCAATGACATCGCTTCGAACCTGATTCCGGCGCGCATGTATCACACCATCTCCACCGGTTATGCCGGTTTTCTGGGCACCATGCTGAAACGGCGCACCGGCAAGCCTTTGCTGCTTTCCGAGCACGGCATCTATACCAAGGAGCGCAAGATTGATCTGTTCCAGAGTGAATGGATCAGCGATAACCGCGGGTTGGTGGAAAAGAACAATGCGGAAATGGCGTACTTCCGCGAGAAGTGGGTGAACTTCTTTACCGAGTTGGGCCGCGAGTGTTACCAGTCATCCAACCGCATCGTGGCCCTTTATGAACGCAACCGGCAACGGCAGGTGGAAGATGGCGCGCCCGCCGAGCGCACGCTCAATATTCCCAATGGCATCGACCTGCCACGCATGGAAAAGGTCCGTGCTGCCCGGGGTGCCGAGATACCCCAGTCGGCCTGCCTGATCGGCCGGGTAGTGCCTATCAAGGACGTCAAAACCTTCCTGCGTGCCATGCGTACTCTGGTTAACGAAATACCGGACGCCAAAGGCTGGATTGCCGGTCCCGAAGATGAAGACAAGGAATACGCCGCAGAGTGCCGCTCTCTGGTAACCAGCCTGGGCCTGGAAAAGAATGTGGAGTTTCTCGGGTTTCAGAAGATCGATGAGTTGCTGCCAAAAGTGGGCGTGGTAGTGCTCAGCTCCATCAGTGAAGCCTTGCCGTTGGTGTTGCTGGAAGGCTTCGCTGCGGGCGTGCCGGCGGTGTCTACGGATGTGGGCTCCTGCCGGCAATTGATTGAAGGGCTCAATGAAGAGGATCGGGCGTTTGGCAAGGCCGGTTCCGTGGTGGGTATTGCTGACCCGGAAGCCCTGGGCAAGGCGGTGGCCAAGTTACTCAGTGACCCACAGGCCTGGCACGAGGCGCAGCAGGCCGGCATTCGCCGGGTGGAAACCCTGTACACCCAGCAGCAGATGTTTGGCTCCTACCGTGAGCTGTATCAAGGGCTGCTGGAAGGGGAGCGCTAATGGCAGGTATCGGGTTCGAACTGCGAAAACTCCTGCGCAAGGATACCTTGCTGGGTCTGATCCGTGCCTATGCCTATGCCGGTGTGATCAGCTCCGGGCCCTGGGTGCTGTCGATTATCGGCATCCTGATCATCGGTATTTTCAGCCTGGGGGCAGTGGTACCGGATATCGCCGTGTCACAGTTCCAGGTCACCGTGACCTATCTGATCGCGATCAGCCTGGTGCTCACCGGTACCGTGCAACTGGCCTTTACCCGTTTCTGTGCTGACCGCGCTTTCGAGAAGCGCGAGGACCTGATTCTGCCCAACTATGGCGGCGTGACGCTGCTGGTCACGGTGATTTCCGGGGTGCTGTCGTTAGCGGCGGCGGTGTTCCTGTTCCCGGAACAGAGCATCCTGTTCCGGGTGTTGATGGCGGCCAGCTTTGTGGTGCTGTGCAACATCTGGATTGCCACCGTGTTCCTGTCGGGTATGAAACAGTACAAGGCGATACTGGTGCTGTATGCCCTGGGCTACGGGATTACCGTGGTGGGGGCACTGTTACTGCGATTTCTTGATCTTGAAGGGTTGTTGCTCGGGTTTCTGCTGGGGCAAGTGACCTTGCTGGCCGGCATGCTGGTATTGATCGTGCGTGGTTATCCGGCACTCAGTATGGTGTCCTTCGAGATGTTCGGACTCCGCTACTTGTATCCCAGCCTGATGTTGGTGGGTTTTTTCTACAACGCCGGGGTATGGGCCGACAAGGCCATGTTCTGGTTTTACAGCGGTACCGGTAGTCAGGTGATAGGTCCGTTGCACGCCTCGCTGATCTATGACATCCCGGTGTTCCTGTCCTACCTGTCGCTGATTCCCGGCATGGCCGTGTTTCTGGTGCGTATGGAAACCGACTTTGTGGAGTACTACAGCAATTTCTATGATGCGGTGCGCGAAGGGGGCTCACTGTCCTATATCGAGGACATGCGCAACCAGATGGTGTTCGTGATCCGCCAGGGCATCTTTCAGATCCTCAAGATCCAGGCCATCTCCGCCTTGGTGATCATGGTGGCCGGCGCCCAGATCTTCGCGGCCCTGGGCATCACGGATCTCTACCTGCCTTTGCTCAAGGTACAGCTGGTGGCCACCGCCCTACAGGTGGTGTTCCTGGCCATCATCAACGTGTTCTGCTACCTGGACCAGCGCCGCATGCTGGTATTGCTCACCGGCCTGTTCTTCGTGCTGAACGTGATCTTTACCGGCATCAGCCTGTACCTGGGCCCGCAATTCTTCGGCTTCGGTTTCCTGCTGTCGCTAGCGGTGTGTGTGATGCTGGGGTTGTGGCTGGTGAACCGGAAGATGGGGGAACTGGAGTACAGTACATTTATGCTGCATTGAGCTACGAGCTACGAGCTACGAGCTACGAGCTACGAGCTACGAGCTACGCTGGTTGGATAGGGAAAGGGTGGAAAGTTCCCCGGACCTCGGCATTTCTACGAAGTCGCTGTGGGAACTGAGCGTAGCGGAGTAACGCACGTAGTTCCGTGCGGCCCGAAGGGTGAGCGAAGCGAATAACCCATGCTTGCATGGCGAACCGTGCGAAGCACGGCATCGTCCGCAGGACGATCAAAGCTAGAAGCTAGAAGCTAGAAGCTAGAAGCTAGAAGCTAGAAGCTAGAAGCTAGAAGCTAGAAGCTAGAAGCTAGAAGCTAGAAGCTAGAAGCTAGAAGCTAAAAAAAACGGCGCCATAAGGCGCCGTAATAGTTTGGCTCGGGAGAGCTATCACGGAGTAAAACTCCGGAGTCGATGGATGGGACCTCATCGACGCCTGGCATTATGTGGACAGTTGTTCGCCGAAACATTCGCTTTGTAGACTTCCTGTTTAGCCCGCCAGGTCAATTTTTGCACGAAAGTGCATATAAGCCCGCCAGTCATGGCTTCCCTGGCATCAGTCCGCAGGCGCCCAGGTGCTCCTGCCACAGGGTTACATGGCGCTCCAGGGCACGCTCCATGCGGCTTTCCACCCCGTTCGGGCCGAAATAATGGTGCCGCCAGCGGGTGAAAGGGGCGGGGGGCGAATCCAGCAGACCGTTCATCTGTTCGAGGCTGTCAGCCAGTGATTGGCGCTGGCGACGGCTTTGCGCCAGGGCCTGCTGCACCTTGGGGGCCCACACCTTGTCCAGCACATTGCGCAAGCGCCGGGCCCGGGTGCTGGCCTGGTTGCGCGGACAAAGACGTTGCGGATCAATGCCCGCCAGGAGTTGGTTACCACGCTCCAGCTCACGCAATGAAAGCGCCATGCGCCGCAGCAGGTAGCCGCCGGATTGATTATGGGCCAGGGTTTCCAGCAGCGGCTCCAGATTCAGCGGCGTCACCGCGCCGCTCTGTTTATGGGTAATCACGGTGTGACTCAGTTGTTGCAGGCTCTGCAAGGCCGCGCTGGTGTCGCCGACACTGGCTGACGGGGACTGACTGAAAAAACGCCGTATTTCCTCGCTGCTGGCAAGCACATTCCAGTACAAGGCCGGCAACGCGGCTTCCTTTTCGGCCACCACCTGCGACATGACCGTTACCAGCTCCGGGTCGTCCAGGGTGTTTTCCTCCAGGCAGGTGCGTGCCTGTTGAATAAACGCCAGTTCATGACTGAGCCGTAAGGAATCCGCCTGCAGCTTGCCCAGCGAGCTGTTGCGCTGGCTGATCAGTTCCATCAGACCGCAGTGCCGCAGCTCCAGATAGTCGAGCATATCCACCCGGTGTTCCGGTAGCGGCAGCCGCAATTCACGGGCACCGGGGTAGGGCAGGAGGGGGAGCGGGGCACGTTCGGGAAGCGCCTGTCGGCTCAGCCGGGCAATGCGGTCAAGGTAGTCCTCCCAGCGCGCCTCATCCGGGTCCTGGGGGGCCAGCCACCCGATGGCCAGTAGCGACGCCATGGCCAGGGCTGCCAGCCCCCAGCCGGTTTTTTTCTGCATCACGACAGGACTCCGCTTAATCCGGTGTTTCGCTTATGCCAAACCGTTGACACTGTGGTCGATCTGTCCGCGAATTGCAGGACGGTTGTGCTATGTTTGGCCTGATCATCAATTTGCATTGGAAGCGTATTATGTCAACGAGGGGATTGCCGTTTTTTCGGTTACTGATGCTGTGTCTGGCATTATCACTGGGCGCCTGTGATACCGGAGAGAAGGGAGGCAGCGACTCACCACCCAGGCAGGATAAAGCGGACACGCAAACCACGCAGCCCGCGCCTGCACAGCTGGATGACCGCTGGCAGGCTCACCTGGCGTCTGCTCCCTCCGGGGTGATCAGTGCCCGGGCCCCGTTGGTGGTCCGTTTCAATCACCCGGTCATTGCGGCAGAAAAGCTTGATCAGCCGGTCTCCGGTGTCGCCCGGCTGGTGCCGGACATACCGGCAGACATTCGCTTTATTGCTGAAGACCGGCTGGAAATACGCCCCTCAGAGCCGCTACCCGCCGGTGAAAACGTGACCCTGATGCTCTATGCCCAGGGGCTGAACGGCGTGGATGAAACCCTGCCCACCGCACAATTGCCGTTGCAGGTCATGCGTCAGCAACTGAGCCTGACCGTGCAATCCCTGCTGCCCAAGGATGACGGGGAGCAGATGGTGCTCACCGGCAGCCTGGAAACCCGGGATCTGGCAGACGCAGAGAGGGTGGAAAAAAGCCTGCGTGCCAGCCAGGACAATCAACGCCTGCCGGTAAGCTGGGAGCACGACAAGGCCGGCCTGCGCCATGGGTTTACCGTATCCGGTATCCGTCGGGGCGACCAGGCCAGCCAGGTGACCCTGGGCTGGGATGGCAGCTCCCTGGGCGTGGAAAATCAGGGTGAGCGCCATTACAACGTCCCTGCGATAGCGGCCTTCGAAGTCACCAATGTGCGCGCCGTGAACTACCCCAAACCCCATGTGGAAGTGAATTTTTCCGAGGCGCTGCAAGGCTCCCAGAACCTCAATGGCCTGGTCACTCTGAATGGCAAGGCACCGCGCCTGGAAGTGGACGGCAGCCGCCTGCGGGTCTATCCCCAGGATGACAAGGAAGAGAATGTGGCGCTGGTGATCGACGCCGGCCTGCGCTCCGCCAGCCATGGCCGGCTGGCGGAGAAATTGGAAAAAACCATCACCCTGATGATGACCAAGCCCGGCGTGCGCTTTGCCGGCAAGGGCACCATTCTGCCGGATGGCAAGCAGCTCAGCGTCCCCTTTGAAGCCGTCGGTATTCGCTCGGTGAAGGTGCAGGCCTTCCGGGTGTTTGACGACAATATCGGCCGTTATCTGCAGGGCAGCGAGCTGGACGAAGGGGACATGGACACCCGCACCGGTCGCTACCTGTGGCAGAAAAACCTTGAGCTTCCCGCCAACGGCGACGGCTGGCAGCGCTACCATCTGGACCTGACCGAGCTGATGGCTAAACACCCCGATGGCCTGGTGCATCTCACCCTGACCATTGATGGCGACGACATCACCTATGCCTGCCCGGATGATACCCTGACCCGTGAGACAACCCTGCCGGACAACTACGAAGGCCCGGGGCAGGAACAGGAGCAACCAGACAGCCTGGCCAACTATTATCGCGATGCCGGCTATCTGAGCTGGTACGAACAGGACAACCCCTGCTCCGATAGCTACTACCGCTATAACGACCTGGCCAGCAGCACCCGCGCCTTCCTGGCCTCCAACCTGGGCCTGATCGCCAAGCGCGGCCAGGACGATACCCTGCACGTGGTGGCCACCACTCTGGACACCAACCAGCCCGCCGCCAAGGTGGTGGTGAAGGCCTACAACTACCAGCAGCAACAGGTGGGCATGGGGCTCACCGACGACGAGGGCATGGCCAGCCTCAAGCTGGATGGCACGCCTTTCTATCTCCAGGCGGTAAAAGACCGCGACACCGGTTTCCTGAAAGTGGCCCGCAACCGTGCCCTGCCCACCAACCAGTTCAACACCAGCGGCCAGACCGTACGCGACGGCCTGAAAGGGTTCTTCTATGGCGAACGGGATGTGTGGCGCCCCGGTGACGACATCCACCTGACCTTTATTCTCGAAGACAAGAACGAGGTGCTGCCCGACGACCATCCGCTCACCCTGGACTGGTTCGACCCCCGTGGAAACAAGGTGAAAAGCTACACCCTGGACCAGCCGGTGGGTGACTTCTATGCCTTTACCCTGAGCACGGACGAAGACGCGCCCACCGGCAACTGGCGGGCCGTGGCCCGGCTGGGCCAGCGCTATTTCGATACCCCGGTGCGGGTGGAAGCGATCAAGCCCAACCGGCTGAAGATCGACCTGGAACTGCCCGAGCAGCTTCCTGCCAACGAAGCGGCACAGGTGGGCCTGTTTACCCAATGGCTCAACGGCGCCACCGCCGCTAACCTGAAAGCGGATGTGAAAGTGCGGGTGGCGGCGACCACGACTCGTTTCGATGGCCTCAATGCCTACCATTTTGACGACAGCACCCGCGCTCTCAGCAGCGAGCCCTTCAATGCCTTCGAGGCCCATGTGGACGGGCAAGGCAAGGCCAGCTTCCCGCTTACCATTCCGGTGGAACAGACCCCGGGCATGCTGCGCGCTACCCTCACCACCCGGGTGTTCGAGAACAGCGGTGACTACAGCACCCAGATTCGCAGTGTGCCGGTTTACCCCTTCAAACATTGGGTTGGCATGCAGGTGCCGCAGGGCAGCGGCTGGGGCGGCGCCCTGTCCCGCGAGGGCAGGCACCCGATCGACCTGATCAGCGTGAACAGTCAGGGCAAGCCGGTGGCTGGCCGGCCGCTGGATATCACCATCTACGAAATCGACTGGCGCTGGTGGTGGGACCGCTCCGGCGACGACCTGAGCAATTTCATCAGCGACCCCAATACCAAGGTGGTTACCCAGGCACAGCTGACCACGGATGCACAAGGCCGGGGCCAATGGACGCTGGATGGCA
>Ga0208835_100328_pt1 | contig 11496 bp, 15 predicted proteins | sample DeeseametaMP1374_FD_184190 | JGI IMG/M metagenome (GOLD analysis project Ga0208835, IMG submission 184190) | Marine microbial communities from the Deep Indian Ocean - MP1374 (SPAdes) | ecosystem: Environmental > Aquatic > Marine > Oceanic | place: South of Port of Lincoln, Great Australian Bight... | reverse complement strand
CCCGTAGCGTTAAGTGAGGTAACCGTTGTACCCGCCAGTGTTGTCGTGCCGTCAACGTTGAAAGTACCATCAACATCTGTGTTACCTGTAACATTCAGTGCATCATCAATAATGACATCGCCTGTCGGGTCATCAATATTTCCGTCAACACTCAAAGTTCCATTAATTGCCGCGTTACCTGTCGCATTAAAACCATCTGTACTCAGAACGCCGCCAGTATAAGAAAGAGCGGATGTGTACATAAAGCCTGTAGGCGTCGCACCATCACTTAACTGCAGCGCACCAGCCGGACCTTGCGCGCCAGAACCCGCACCTGCGTTAGCCACGTTGGTCCATCCCAAATTGGCGGAGTCACAGATTTCAAGAATTTCTGTATCGTCACCCTGCACGAATCGACGCAAGGCACCTTTATTCGTTGAAGAGTCACAAGCACCTGATGTTGCTTGTGTCGGTAGCAAGAGGTATGAACCAAGCTGCATATCAAAAGCGCCGCTATCCATTTGAATACCGGCACCGAAACGACCACCACCCTCGAAGTCACCACTACCTGAAACATAAATATTCTTATCGATACCAGCCGTATCGGGATCCCCGCTCTGCAAATACCACATGCCGCCTGACGCCTCTACGGCACCAGAGTACGTGATGTCCAATACGATATCGTCTGAACCGGGAGTTTTCGTTACATATGTATTGTGGTTCGCACAAGTAGAGTTAAATGTACGGTCTGGACCTGCCGAAATAATCGCAATAACGATTTCTGCATCATCATTCGTACCATCCAAGATACCAGTTGAGTTAGTCGCACAACCTGAACCAATCACACCACCATGATCCCATGAACAGTAACCATAGTTTGTGCCCCAGGGGTCAGTCTTTGACGCGCCGATCGCGTCAGGAATACAACCACCGCCTGAAGGCGTCGGACCAGTACAGACTGTTTTCGCACCGATAGGCTCTACGAAACCGTCTGCATCACAGTCGCCGCTTTGCGCTTGCTGCGCAGCTTCTAGCATGGCGAGTTTTTGGGCGATTTGCATTTGGGCATCGGCTTTAGCGCGTTGGTTCAACTGTACCACTGTGCCTACGGGTCCGCGCATCAGGGTGGAAGTCGCGACACCAACAACGCCCACCAGGGCAACCGCACCAAACAGCGTGAAAAACACATTACCGGATTCATTACTGAACCCGGAGCGCTTGCGTGTCTCAGCTTGCGGCTTGAATTTGTTAAGGTAGCGATTTACCAAACCTAATATCAAATCATATCCCCTGATCGATTTGAAAGAACCCAACTTTGGGGGACTTTAATTAATGTACATATGCATAATATTAATTTTTTCATTAAATTGTTAATATATTGATAGGAATGTCTTAAGAGAGTATTACCCTGAACCGCTTTTTCACTGCGGGTTACGCACGCGCGACGGAATGCCAATGCTAAAACATTGGAATCCTTAACGTTATAATGCGCCAACGCCGTGCAGGTCGGATGCATCACCATAAAAAATAATCCTGTACAGAACGCGTAAACGGCAGGAAACCGCCACGCAAGGTAAGAAATTGCAAATTCGCACTAATATCCTACTGTTTTATAAGGAAAGAATCAAGATACCCCCGATTTATCCACAGGATCACCCACGAAATCTGGGGATTAAATTTGACTTATTGAGTCAAAACAACGGGTTAGTCGATACGGAGTCGCAACACGACATTGTCCGCATTGAACTCAACGGACTTACTCGCCTTTTTAGAAATCGGGATACTGAGCGAACGGCAATACAGCATTAGCGCCGCTGCGATAAAGTCGCGCGTGTAATCCACGCCCACATTGGTATTTTCGAGCATATTTTCAATGCGCAGGGTTACCTTGTTCTTATCGTCAACATCTTCCTTGATATTAGCGATACTGCCAGGCGGCGGCTTGCGTATTTCACGCTGCACGCACAAGGCATAAATAGCCTTATACGTCTCATCCATTTTAAAAATGATGCGGCGATCTTCGCTTGGCATTACTGTTCCCTTTGACCTTTTACGGACATTTTTTATGTCCTTATGAGAGCATAAAATGAAAAACCTTCCAAGTCGTTAACGTCTTGTCACGAAATAAAAAAATTGCCTTTTAAAATCGCGGGAGTACACTACGTGCCATGCCTGAACAGATTCACACAGAAGAGCACATACGCTCGCTTTCCGAGTTGCTTGAGGACACAAAAAGCGTCCTGATTGGCAAGACCGTGTCCGTTGCCATGCTCGTCGAAGCCTTGCATGAGCGCGGTATCGCCATGATTTTGCTGATCTTTGCCGCTCCTATGGCGCTTCCTTTGCCTGTTCCACCCGGTATTAACATCATGCTGGCAACACCGCTAATATTGCTGACGGCGCAACAGGCTATCGGCAGACGTACAGTCTGGCTGCCACAAAAAACGATGCGCAAAGAGTTTGATTCTAAAGGATTTTCCAAGCTGATTGACGGCGTCGTGCCGTGGATGAAGCGTATTGAAATCCTCCTACGTCCCAGACTGGGCTTTCTAACTCGCGATAGCGCTTCGCGTCTATTTGGCATTCTTGGCGTTATTATGGCGCTGACCGTGTGCATCCCCGTGCCGCTAACAAATACCGTCCCTAGCCTAGGCATCGCCCTAATGTCTGTAGGTTTTATGATGCGCGACGGGCTTGCGGTACTGGCAGGAGCCCTGATCGGTACGGCGTGGGTCTGCATGCTGGCCGTTGCTGTGCTGGTTTTTGGACCCGAAGCCTTTGACATTGTGAAAGAAACGATTAAATCACTCATCATGTAACGTTACGGATACCCGCCATGATCACCAAAATTAAACATATGCTTGCCAACCCCGTTCTTGTTTGCGGCGGCATCTTCCTTTTTTCCGCGCTCAGCCTCATGGCAGCACTTATCGCGCAATTCGCATATGGTCTGGTACCATGCGAGCTATGTATCCTGCAACGCTGGCCATTCGGGATTACAGCCGTTCTGGGCGCAATTGGCCTCATTATGCTCTACAACCACAAACACATAAAGAAGGTCGCCTTCCTCGTGCTGTTATGCGGCGTTATTTATATGATTGGCGGCGGCTTAGGCTTTTACCACAATGGCGTTGAGCAGCATTGGTGGAAATCGTTTCTGGAAGGCTGTTCCTTTAATCTGGATGCGGCCAGTATAGAGGACTTACTCGCCCAGATCGAAAACGCGCCTGCAGCACGCTGTGATGAAATTCCGTGGACTCCTGACTCGATTACAGTCCGGCCAGTTTCATAAAACCTGACAGCCCTGCAAAGATGCCTGCGTAGAACAGAAAGAAGCCAACGGACTCTTTCAAGCTACGCTTTTTGCCGAAATCAAATAGATCGTTAAACATGTGCGCATTCCTGTTGTTCAGAGATTATCAACAGGCTTATCCACACATACACATAGAGTCAAGAAAAACCGGGCGAAACACCCGGTTTTCCTGTATTTTTCAGCATTTTTTAAGTGCTGTACGTTACTTGCTATTGATAGTTGTCAACAGCGCGATCGGCACAAGGCCCAAAATAGCACTCGCCGTCCAAGCGAAGTATACGCCTGTCAGTACAATGATTATGGACATGATGTCGCTGCTGTTACCCCGTTTGGCGCAAACCATCGCACCAAGCCAGAGCACAAAGAGCGAGCTTATAAGCGTGTAGGTTTCGCCGCCAGCAAAGAAACTGCCGCCGCCTTCTACCATACCCGCCATACCCAAAAAGTGCACTGCGACTGTTGAAACGCCAACCAGGATCATTAGGTGCGCTAAGAAGAACATAAACGCGCCAACAAAATCTCTTTTGGCTCCTACATCAAGTGAATTCCCAAACATGACAACCTCCTTTAGTTTGGTTTTCCCATCCAATGACCGCAGCGTGCAGGCCGCAGCCATTTTCTCTCTTACCAGTCCACCAACTCGGTGTCCCAATAAAGAAAATCCCCCCAACTTTCATGCAAGAAGTTTGGAGGGAACTTTCTACCGTTTTCCTGAAGCTCGAATATTGATGGCTGCCTCGGCTCTCGTTTCAAGTGCATACCGCACTCCTTAAGCCGTTTACTACCCTTTCGTAAGTTACAGGGTTTGCAGGCTGCGACAATATTGTCCCAGGACGTCTTGCCCCCGCGCGATCTTGGCATCACATGGTCGAATGTCAGTTCATTCGCCTTATGCTCCTCGCCACAATACTGGCATGAAAAACCATCGCGCAGAAAAACGTTAAATCTTGTGAAGGCCGGATTGCGGGCGGCAGGTATATATTCTTTCAAAGCCAGAACGCTTGGCAGCTTTATCTCCTGCGAGGGAGAGCTGACCGTTCGATCATATTCGGAAACCACGACGACAGAGCCGCGGAAGATCGCCTTAATCGCGTCTTGCCATGACCATATCGATAAGGGGAAGTAGCTCAAAGGCCGATAATCGGCATTCAGTATCAGAGCCGGGCATTGTTCCAGTGAAGCAAGTCCTTGCATTCCAACAATCCTTTCCGAAGGCATAAAACCTGTCCGCTGAGCGCGGTGGAAACCTTCATGGAAAAGCACGCTGAAACAGTCAAAAGAATCATATCAAGAATCGACTGTAACAGGCAGTGAGCGAAGGTTTCGCGAGTGCCTTACAGTTCTTATTCTACTATATTCCACAATTTTTACCTAGGAAATCCACAAAGTTATCCCGACGCAGCGCACAAAACTTTGTTTTTATTTCAATATTTTAATATGAAAACTAACAATATTACTAGGGTTAATGGAAGGTTAATACAGAATCGATCTCAGGAATGCTGTTCCGTCGGCTACGCCCTTCTCGTCGATAGAGTGCGTCAAACCTTTGGTAACGCCTCCTGACACAGCAAAATTATTATCCTTAAGCGCCTTTTCAGCGTCAAAGAATCGATCTACTGGTACAACGTCATCCGCATCCCCATGAATGAGATGCACTGGAATTTTATTGATATCAGAGCCATTCAAGCTGTTAGAGCCTATAAGCGCGCCTGAGTAACCCAGCACACCAGCCAGCGTTTCAGGGAAGCGCGGGCCGACAAATAAACTCATCATCGTACCTTGAGAAAAACCAAGCAAAGCGACCTTGTTAGCGGGCACATCATATTTTTCCATCATCGTTGTAATATAGCTGTCCAAAAGCGGTGCAGCGCGCTGTACGCCTGACAGCATCACAGAAGGCGTACGGTCTTGTAGACTAAACCACTGGTAACCGAACGGTGCCATATCGCAGGGAAACGGCGCATCAGGAGAAACAAATATCGTATCAGGCAGGCTTTGCGCCAAATACGGTGCCAAACTGATCAGATCCTGCCCATTAGAGCCTAACCCGTGCAGCATTATAACCATGGATTTCGGCTTACCACCGGATGCGGGGGCGTGATCGTAAGTTGTCCAGTTATCGTTCATTGTCATGTCCTTATCCTGTGCGGAAATACTGATTGGTGACATCATCAGACACACCAACGCTATGGTTATCATTTTTAATACTGATAAATAAAGCCTATTCACGTATATTTTGTCCGTTATGAATGATGCCGTAAAAACGAAAAGCCATGTTACGCGATTTGCCCCGTCCCCGACAGGGCGTTTGCATTTGGGTCACGCTTATTCAGCTTTATTTGCGTATCGAAATACGCAAACCCGCGGTGGAAGATTCATTCTGAGGATTGAGGATATCGATACGATTCGTTGCCGTGCTGAATTTGAAGAAGGCATCTTCGAAGACCTTGCGTGGCTGGGCCTGTCTTGGGAAACGCCCGTCCGCCGCCAGTCTGAACATTTTGAGGAGTATAAAAAAGCCCTTCAAACACTGCAAAGTCAGGATTTGCTCTATCCATGCTTTTGCACCCGTAAAGAGATACAAGAAGAAGTGGCGCGCGCAGACTCTGCCCCGCACGGCCCTGAGGGGGCGCTTTATCCCGGCACTTGCCGTCACCTATCCGCTGAGGAGCGTGCGGCACGCATTGCACGCGGTGATACTTATGCCCTTCGCCTTGATATGAGCAAGGCACTTAGCACTTTAGAGGCGCCATTAGAGTGGGAAGATCTGGACAAAGGATTACAAATTGCAACACCTGAAATTTTGGGCGATGTCGTTTTGGCCCGTAAAGATACTCCTGCCAGTTATCATTTATGTGTGACGTTGGATGATCATTTACAGGGGGTCACTTTAGTCACGCGCGGTGAAGACCTTTTTTATGCGACGCATTTACATCGATTGCTACAGCACCTTATGAATCTGAACGTACCGCAATGGCGCCATCACGGACTCCTGCTGGACGATGAAGGCAAACGTTTTGCCAAGCGCAACCAGTCTGTAACGATCCAGCATATGCGCGAAGTGCAGAATTTATCACCGCAAGAGGTTATAGACATGACGGGTCTAAGCGCGTAAAATGTCGCTATAAGCAACTTCGCTTACACCCCTCTTCTATTTTCTCTATCCTAATCAGGAAAACATCATGAACCACGATCTTCTTCATATCCAAGGTAAGCCTTATGTTCTCGTTCCGCTGCACGAATACCGTATGATAAGCGGCAATAATGCGGCCAATGACAGTGACCTTCCCGATGATTTGCTGGATGAAATTTACGCCGGCCAAGATAATCCGATTAAAATCCTGCGCAAATATCGCGGCCTGACGCAGGCAGAGCTCGCCGAAGCGGCCGAACTGTCACGTCCTTATCTCACCGAGATAGAAACTGGCAAAAAAGATGGATCTGTCGGGGCGCTTAAGTCACTGGCACAGGCACTCGATATTCCTGCAGGGATTTTGCTGCGTTAAAAATCCGATCAGGACTTTACCAGCATATATTCGCGCGTATGCTTCAGCGATGGAATGGATGCGCGCACTTGATTGACTTTATCAAGATCAATGTCAGCCATAATGACGCCGACATCATCACCTGCCTCGGCTAATACCTCGCCCCACGGGTCGATGATTAGTGAGTGTCCATAAGTATGACGGCCGCCTGCGTGTTCACCACACTGTGCTGGCGCAATGACAAAAGATCCTGTTTCAATGGCGCGCGCACGCAGCAGCTCTTTCCAATGCGCCTTGCCTGTTGGCACAGTGAAAGCCGCCGGTACGGCCAGAATTTGCGCACCGTTTGTTGCCAGTTCACGATACAAATACGGGAAGCGGACATCGTAGCAAATGCTCATACCAAGTTTAAAATCACCTGCATCTGCCAGCGTTGATACTTCACCAGCGCGCACAACGTCGCTTTCGCGGTAGCTTTCGCCTTTTTCAAGATCAACGTCGAAGAGGTGGATTTTATCGTAGCGGCCAATAATTTCGCCATCACTGCCGAACAAGAAGGAACGATTGGCAATACGCTCGCCGCTGTCTTCCAGCACACTGATAGACCCTATTAGAATAGTAACCCCTAGCTCTTTTGCCAAAGCTGAAAACTTAGGCAAGGCCGGATGATCTTCTTCCTTAGGGCTTGTATTCAGCTTCTCGGATTGCGGAAAGATCATATGGCATGTGTTTTCGGGCGTCGCGACAAATGACGCGCCTTGAGATGCAGCATTACGAATATGCAACTCCGCCTGATCGAGGTTCTTACCAATATCAGGGCCAGCATTCAGCTGAACACACGCAACTTTAATCATGAATTTTCCCTATGACAGAGCTTTTAACATTCCATCCAGAGTGCCTTCGGCATCCATCTTGTAGAGGCCGTCACAGCCGCCAGGAATATGTTGATCGTTAATGTAAATCTGCGGCACGGAGCGCTTGCCATCCAAACCGCGTGCGGCCATTTCATCACGTGCCTTTTCGTCACCATCGACACTGTGTTCGATGTATTTGACACCTTTTGTATCCAGCAAGGCTTTAGCCTTCAAACAAAATGGGCATGTTTTCCAAGTATATATTTCGACTTTTGTCATCTTTGCGCTATTCTCTTAGTTGGTTACACATTGACTAAACTATATTGGTTTTTTTCCCTCGTGAACAAGTTATTACTCATATCTTTATTCCTTGGCGCGTTGATAATTATCGGCGCGATCATGATGGCCAAAGGTGGCGGTGCCCCCGAGGACGTTGCACTGGCCGATGGCAATGCCGTGGTTCCGCTGTCGTACCAGCTTTGCGCGCCCGGTGATCAATGTATCGTTGTTGATCGCAATTGCGGCTTTTGCTGTAACTACATCGCAATTAATTCCCGCAATGAAGACGACTTTAACGCGCTATTTGATAAGAGCTGCTCGATTTTCGACGGGCAAAGCTGTAACTGTTATGACTTAAACAGCTATCCGTCCTGCGTTGAGAATAAATGTGAAATGGTTCCGTTCCCCGATGCCCGCTGATATTCGCACAGACATTCTGATCATTGGCGGCGGCGTTCCCGGATTAACGCTGTCATTATTATTAGGCCGCGTCGGCATTCAAAGTGTATTGGTTGACCCCGCGCCCTTGCCACTAATCAAAGACATCAAGGAAGATGGCCGTACAGCCGCGCTGATGCAAGGCTCACTCAATATTCTGCGCAGTATAGATGTATGGCAGCACTGCGCCGATATCTCTGCGCCCTTACAAACATTACGTATCATTGATGACAAAGACAGAGCGCACCCTGAACCTTTACTGGTCGATTTTAAAGCGGATGAGATTGGCATGGAGTCATTCGGCTACAATATTCCGATTACGGCCTTAAGAGCACATCTGGCTAAAGCCGTTACTGATAATAAGGTCATTACATTCTACCAAAACGCGCTGGCTAATTTGAGCTTTAGCGATCACGAGGTTACCGCGAAGTTAGAAGATGGCACGGCAGTTACTGCCTCGCTTGTTGTGGGAGCAGATGGCCGCAAGTCAGCTGTGCGCAGTCTTTCGGGCATAGAAACGTGGGAGCGTGATTACGGGCAGAGTGCGATTACTTGCCTGCTATCACATACGAAGTCGCACCAGAATATCTCAACCGAGTTTCACCGTCCGTCTGGCCCGTTTACACTGGTGCCAATGCCGGGCAATCAGTCCAGCCTTGTCTGGGTGGACAAGACGGATGCGGTGCAGGATTACGTTGCCATGAGCAAGCACGCGATTATCCGCGCCATTCAAGATCGTAGCCGCGACATGCTCGGCGAGATTGATCTTGTCACCAGCCCGCAAAGCTGGCCACTAATTGCGATCAAAGCGAAAGAAATCACGGGTCATCGTGTCGCCTTGATGGCAGAAGCGGCGCATGTATTATCACCGATGGGCGCGCAAGGTTTGAATTTGAGTTTGCGTGATTGCGCTATCCTTGCCGAAACGATCGTCGACTCTTTACGTCTAGGGCTGGACGCAGGCCTTAAAACGAATTTGCGCGGTTATGAGGCCAAGCGCAGTTTTGACATCAATAGCCGCGTGATCGGTTCAGATGGCTTAACACGTATGGTCAGCAATGATTTCGGCTTACTGAAAACCTTGCGCCGCGCGGGTCTGAAAACGCTATCCCCGCACTCCCCGCTAAAAACCTTTATGATGCAGCAAGGCCTTGCGCCAAGTTCGGATGACAGCCGCCTGATGCAAGGTGAGGTTCTTTAGATTAAGGATGAGGCTGTGGAATGACGCGGCGGCGATCGTAGTAGTTAAGCCATTCGACAACACGGTTATTGAAGACTTCTTTTTCACCATCGCTCATGCGTGCACGTTCAAGAGCATCGTTTAAGTAGTCGGGCATCATAGCGTTCATGGCTTCTATATCAGGCTGTCCTTCATAACGGCTCATGACCCCGTCATACAAAACGACATCGTTTGATTGTGAGAAATACTGAGGGTACAACATTTGCGCGCCGCCAATCATAGCATCAATCTTTTTGCCTTCGAGTTCAAACGCACCGTGGCCCGAGCCAAAATCACTGCGGCTAAAAATGTTCTGCATCTCGTAAACAAAAATTTCGGCAAAGCTCTGACGTAATGTCAGTAAGTCATCATAGGATAGCGGCCTTACATTAAATGCCGGCTCTTGCGGGTATTGCGTCTGAGCAGCTTGAACAGAGTCATTGACCTCATCAATTCTTTCAGTACCGAAGCTCAAAAAGCGATATTTTTCTTGCATATAAGGACTTCTCAGCGCATCCCAAAAAGCATTACGCATCGCAAGCGTATCAAAGCGGAATTTTTTATATGTAGCCGCTTCCCAATCATTTGGGGAAATACCAATGTCGGATAACAACAAGTCTAAATCACCAAAAGACTCATCACTAATTTTTGTAACCATATCTATGAAGGCTGAGCATTCACGATCATCAAGTGCTGTGATTGGTCTAATGGATAGAAAATCCGTTAGCACGTCAATGACAACTGGGTAAAATTCAGGTTCGTCAGGAGACGGAATTTGTATATCTGTGCCGTAATGAAACTGATCAAATCCGACCACATAATCCAAAGTAATACGATGTGTCGAGTAATACATTCCGTTATCAGAATACTCACTGGCGCGCCCAAAGGAAAAGCTCTCGGCCTGTACTGCCGGAGCCGCCAAAAGTGCGAGCGCAAAGACGCTGGATAGAGTTTTGTTACCCTTCATGATTTTTATTCCCTCCCTAAATTATGGGGCAGAAGTAACAAATCATTTTCTATAAGTCAATTATAGTTATTCAGGCCTGACGACACGGGCTACAGTCAAAACGTCGATCTGCCCTGCCCCTGCTTTATGTAGAACCTTGCAGCACTCATTTATTGTCGCGCCCGTTGTGTAGACATCGTCGACTAGGACAACCTTCTTATCTTTGAGAGCTGCTATGCCTTTCTCAGGAACAACAAAGGCGTTCTTAACATTCTGGGCACGATCTTTTACGCTTAGATGGCCTTGGGTCTGCGTTGCTTTCTGACGCAACAATATGTCAGGCGCGTAAAGTGCGTTTGTCTGGCGCGCAAGATACAATGCGATCAGCGCTGCCTGATTATAGCGACGCTTTAATAAACGCCAGCGGTGCAACGGCACAGGAATTATTAAATCAGCATCAGGCAGCATCTCTGCGCCCGCACGTTTCAGCCATGGAATAAAAGCATGAACGGCGTGTGTCTTGTCACCGTGTTTGAATTTCAGGATCATATCGCGGCTGATATCATCATAGACCAAAGCCGCACGGGCGGATTTAAAAGGCGGCGGATCGCTTAGGCAGCTCGCACAGAGCGTTTTATCAGCCACTTCGAAACCAAAAGGATAGCCACAACAATCGCAGATCGGCGAGGCCACAAAATGAAGATCTCGCCAAACCTTTGCCGAGACGGCGCCTTGCCTGTCAACGATCTCGCCACTGACGACACAGCGCGGCGGCAAGACGATATCAACCGCTTGCCCTACCCTATTTTTCACACTCTCCCAGTATTGCAAATTTTGCATCGCACTAAATTGTTCAATTTTCTTGCCTGAAAAGCATAATTTAACGTATTGTGTCCGTCATACAGTAAAAACGGCGAAAACACAATTTGGGATTATGTCCGAAGCTTTAAGCAGCAACCTGAACACGGCTTCAGGTAACGACC
>Ga0208835_100322_pt1 | contig 11693 bp, 9 predicted proteins | sample DeeseametaMP1374_FD_184190 | JGI IMG/M metagenome (GOLD analysis project Ga0208835, IMG submission 184190) | Marine microbial communities from the Deep Indian Ocean - MP1374 (SPAdes) | ecosystem: Environmental > Aquatic > Marine > Oceanic | place: South of Port of Lincoln, Great Australian Bight... | reverse complement strand
CTTGTCGAGTTTGTGATCCACCGGGGCGGGCAGATCAAACACTATGCGAGTGTGGTCCGGGGCCCGGTGCAGACGCACCGAATCAATGTTGGTCTGGGCAAACCCCAGGCTGGCCCAGAAGCCACTGAGCAGAAGCACAAACACTGCGGTAAGGTTTTTCTTATTGTCACGATGCGTCATAGGCCCAATCCAGGGTCGCCTTTCGTCCACGGCCGTTGACGGCCAGTGTAATGGTCAAATCCGGTGAAGGCACCACCCCGGCGCCCCGCTCCGGCCACTCCAGCAAGCACAAGCTGTCGGAGGAGAAATAATCCCGTACGCCTATCAACTCCAGTTCTTCCGGGTCGCCAAGACGATACAGGTCGAAGTGATAGATATGGACGCCGCCAAGCTCGTAGGGTTCCACAATAGTGTAAGTCGGGCTCTTTACCGCCCCCTCATGACCCAGGCCTCGCAGCATTCCGCGCACCAGGGTGGTCTTGCCGGCGCCCAGGTCCCCTTCCAGATAAACGCAGCCGCCACCGCTCAGACGGCGGGCCAGACGGGCCCCCAACGCCAGGGTGGCAGCTTCATCGGGCAGGTCCACATGCTCAACAGTCATCTACGCTCTCGTTATTCAGCCAGACAGTTTTCATTCAGCTCGGCACGCAAATACGGCAACAGGTCCGTGGCCAGCATGCCCCGTGAACCACACCGGGCCGCACAGGCGTCGGCGGCGCGGGCGTGAATCATGGCCCCCAGCCGGGCCGCATCATAGCCCGTCAGGCCCTGGGCGCGTAAGGCGGCAATCACGCCGGTGAGCACATCACCCATGCCCCCGGAGGCCATTCCCGGGTTGCCGTCACAGATCAGGGCGCGGCCTCTCTCGCCCTGCACATCTTCGCCCTGAATCAAGGTTCCCAGGCCTTTCAGCAACACCGTGCCACCGTAGCGGGTGGCCAGGCTTTCCAGGGCCGAAAAGCGATCCAGTTGAATATCCGCTGCAGATACGCCGAGCAGCCGACCCGCCTCTCCCGGATGGGGGGTCAGCACCCAGTCGCCCTGGCCAATGCCGTCATCGTCGGCCATCAGGGTCAGGGCATCTGCATCCACCACCAACGGCTTGCCGCTTTCCAGCGCCAGGGCCAACAAGGCACGCCCCCAGTCATCGCGCCCCAGGCCCGGGCCAATGGCGATAACACTGGCCGCCGCCAGCAGGGGCGCCGCGTCGCTGGCATTGTCCACGCCGCGGACCATGATTTCCGGCTGCCGTGTGAGCGCCACTGCCACATGATCCGGGCGGGTAATCAGGCTGACCTTGCCCGCCCCGCAGCGGGCGGCGGCCTGGGCGCTCATCACTGGCGCACCGGCAAAACCATGGTCTCCGCCGATGACCACCACATGGCCGTAGTTGCCCTTGTGACCATCAATCCGTCTCGGCGGCAGCAAGGCATGCAGGTTGGCGGGCACCGGCACCCGGCAATCCGCTGGCACTTGGGAATACACGTCCCGGTCAACCTGCAGATCAAAAAAGCACAGTTCACCGCTATACACCGGCCCCTGCCCGGTCAGCAGGCCACGCTTGAGACCAATAAAGGTACAGGTCAGATCCGCCGCCAGCACCGCCCCCAGCGGCATGCCGGTATCGGCCCCCAGGCCGGAGGGAATATCCAGCGCCAAGCGCGGCACCGGCAAGGCATTCAGGGCGGTCAGCAAGGCCGCCATTTCATCGCGTAGCGCACCACTGAGGCCGGTACCCAGCAGGCCATCGACCAGCAGGTCCATCCCCTCGGGAAGACGATCCAGCGTCAGTGGCGTCATGGGGATGCCGGCATCCCGGCAGCGTTCGGCCATGGTCAGGGCGTCGCCTTTCAGTGTTTTCGGCGGCGTGGTGAAATGGATCTGTGGTGCCAGCCCGGCAGCATGGGCCAGCCGCGCCACCACATAACCATCGCCACCGTTATTGCCACCGCCACACAGCACGGCGATCTGCCGGGCTTCCGGCCAGCGCTCACACAACGTATCGAAAGCCGCCTGCCCGGCACGGGCCATCAGTTCGGCACCCGGGGTGCCGGCGGCAATCGCCAGTCGGTCCAGTTCACGGGTCTGGGCAGCGGTATAGAGAGCCTTCGGCAGTGTCGTCATGTTACGCTTCGTCCTTCATTTCCCGGCATTATATCCCTTCAAACCATGGACCTGCAGGCACTGAAAGAAAAGATCCAGCTCTGGGGGCGCGAGCTCGGCTTCCAGCAGATCGGCATTGCCGACACGGACCTGCGCGCCGCCGAAGCGGACCTGAAGGCCTGGCTGGAAAAAGGCTACCAGGGCCAGATGAAATGGATGGCAGCCCACGGCAACAAACGCTACCGCCCGGATGCACTGGAGCCGGGCACCCTTCGGGTGATCTCCGCACGGATGGATTATCTGCCGCCGGATACGCAACCGGTGAAGATACTGCAACAGAAAGACAAGGCCTATGTGTCCCGCTACGCCCTGGGCCGCGACTATCACAAACTGATCCGCAAGCGCCTGGCCATCCTGGCCGCGCGTATTCGCGAGGAAGTGGCCGACAGTGAGTTGGCCCGGGCCTTTGTGGACAGTGCACCGGTGATGGAAAAGCCCCTGGCCGCCAAGGCCGGGCTGGGCTGGCAGGGCAAACACACTCTGGTGCTGAACCGGGAAGCGGGAAGCTGGTTCTTTCTAGGCGAAATCTATACGGATATTGCGCTGCCGGTGGACCAGCCCGGTGAGGACCATTGCGGCAAGTGCCGGGCCTGCATCACCGTCTGCCCCACCGACGCCATCGTCGCCCCCTATGAGCTGGATGCCCGGCGCTGTATTTCCTACCTGACCATCGAGCATGAAGGCAGCATCCCCGAAGACCTGCGCGAAGGCATCGGCAACCGCATTTTCGGCTGCGACGACTGCCAGCTCATGTGCCCATGGAACCGCTTTGCCCAGCACACCGGCGAAGGGGATTTTCATCCCCGCCACGGGCTGGGCGACAGCGATCTGGTGACGCTATTTTCCTGGAGCGAGGAAGAGTTTCTGGAACGCACCGCCGGCAGCGCCATTCGCCGGGCCGGGTATCGAAAGTGGCTGAGAAATATTGCCGTGGCGCTGGGTAATGCGCCGGGGTCAGAAGAGATTGTGCAGGCGCTAAGGGACAGGCGGGACTTTCCGGACGAGACAGTGCAAGAGCATGTGCGCTGGGCGCTGGAGCGACACACCCAAACATAATATCCCCTCCGTAGGAGCAGCGCTCTCTGTGCCCTGTGGGTATGAGCCGCGAATCGAGCGTAGCGAGAATCCTGGGACTCTTCGCGGCTCATACCCACAGGGCACAGAGAGCGCCGCTCCTACGGCAACAGGGAAGCTCTCTCCACCACTGGTGGCGCCAACAGTTTTGCGCGCCACCATCAGCAATCAATAAAATGCTCGCGGTAATACTGCAGCTCGGCGATGGATTCGCGGATGTCGTCCAGGGCCAGATGCTTGTTGTCCTTCTTGAAGCCCGGCAAGATCTCCGGCTTCCAGCGACGCGCCAGTTCTTTCAAGGTCGACACATCCAGGTTGCGGTAATGAAAGAAGGCTTCCAGCTCGGGCATATAGTTGGCCAGAAAACGGCGATCCTGGCAGATGCTGTTGCCGCACATGGGTGACATGCCCGCCTCCACATGCTCCTTGAGGAAATCCAGGGTCTGAGCCTGGGCCTGCATCTCGCTGATGCGGCTTTCCTTCACCCGCGCCACCAGGCCGGAGTTGTTGTGGTGTTCTGTGTTCCACTCGTCCATGCCATCCAGCAGGGCATCACTCTGATGCACCGCCAGCACCGGTCCTTCGGCAATCGGGTTCAACTGGGCATCGGTGACAATGGTGGCGATTTCGATGATGCGGTCGTTATCCGGGCTCAAGCCGGTCATTTCCAGATCGATCCAGATCAGATTGTTGCGCTTGTCAGTCATGGGCATTCCGTATCATGGCTTTATGCCGACATGGTAGCATGCAGCCACCAATCAACCGGAATACCTCGTGGCCAAACGCAAGCTCAACCGACGCCAACAGTGGCGTATTGAAAAAATCCAGGCGGAAAAACGCGACCGGGCACAGCGCCGCAACGCGGAGCTGGAGACCCTGGTGGCCAACGACCTCGGCGACGAGCAGACCGGCACCATCACCGCCCACTTCGGCCAGCAGGTGGGCGTGGAAAGCGCCGATGGCGAATCCATGCGCTGTCACTTCCGCGCCACCCTGGAGCAACTGGTGGTGGGCGACCGGGTCATCTGGCAGCCAGCCAAAAGCGAGGGCCTGGGCGTGGTGGTGGCCATCGAACCACGGCAGACGGCACTGAAACGTCCGGACATGTACGGCAACCTGAAGCCAGTGGCCGCCAATGTGGAGCAGATGCTGGTGGTGTTTGCGCCCTTGCCGACGCCTTCCAGCGCCCTGCTGGACCGTTATCTGGTGGCGGCAGAACTGTCTGACATTCCCGCCACCCTGGTGCTCAACAAAGCCGACCTTATCGATGAGGTATTGCGCCCCTTTATTGACGACATGAAGGCGCTTTACCAACGGCTTGGTTACCCGGTGCTGGAAGTCAGCGCCCATGACAGCCAGGGCCTGGCACCGTTACAGGAGGCCCTGATCGGCAAGACCAGCGTGTTCGTGGGGCAATCCGGGGTGGGCAAGTCCTCCCTGGTCAATGCGGTACTGCCAGAAGCAGACCTGCAGGTGGGCGACCTGTCCGCCAGCTCCGGCCTGGGCCAGCACACCACGGTCACCGCCCGGCTGTTTCACCTGCCCACCGGTGGCGAGCTGATCGACTCCCCCGGTATCCGCGAGTTCGGCCTCTGGCATATCAGCGAAGATGAGCTGCTGCACGGTTACCGGGAATTGTCCGACCTGGCCGGCCACTGCAAATTCCGCAATTGCTCCCACCGCAACGAACCCGGCTGCGCGCTGATCATGGCGGCAGACAGTGGCGAAATCAGCGAAGAACGGCTGGCCAACTTCTACCAGATCGCCGACACCCTGGATGAGGACGGGCGAGAGAGATATCAGTGAACAGTTAACAGTGAACAGCTAATAAGGGACAATGCCCCCAACGCTGACAGCGATATGTCTTTTTTCGCTGTTCACTATTCACTATTAACTGTTCACTGATCCCATGCTTCCTCTGCTGCTCGAACCTGCCGACCTCGCCAAGCACCTGGGCGATGACAAGCTGCTCATCATTGATCTGAGCAAGCCCACCATCTATGTCCAGGCCCATGTGCCCGGGGCCATTCATCTGGATTTCAGACGCCTGCAGACTGGCGCCCAGCCGGCACCGGGCATGCTGCCGGATGACGACACCCTCGGCGACCTGTTTTCCGGGTTGGGGCTGACCCCGGACACCCATGTGATCGCCTATGACGACGAAGGCGGTGGCTGGGCCGGGCGGCTGTTGTGGACGCTGGATGCCATTGGCCACAAGCACTACAGCTATCTGAACGGCGGCATTCATGCCTGGCTGGCAGAGGGGCACCCCACCAGCAGCGAATCCACGGAACCCACACCCAGCGACTACGAAGTAGGCGAACATGATCCGCTAACCGAGGTGAACCTGGATTACCTGCTGGCCCATTACCAGGATCCGGCGGTTGCCATCTGGGATTCCCGCTCGGAAGAAGAGTATTCCGGCGTGCGCGCCTTTGCCCAGAAGCCCGGCCATATTCCCGGCGCCGTCCACTACGAGTGGACCGACCCCATGGACAAGCAGAACAACCTGCGTTTGCGTCCCCTGGACGACATTCGTGCGGAACTGGAGGCTCGCGGTATCACGCCTGACAAGGAAGTGATCTGCCATTGCCAGACCCACCATCGTTCCAGTTTTTCCTGGCTGGTGGGCAAGATCCTGGGCTACCCCAGACTCCGTGGCTACGCCGGCTCCTGGGCAGAATGGGGCAACCACCCCGACACCCCGGCGGAAAAATCCGAATAACCCACGTTAAGGACATCCCTTGAACAACTGGCGCGACAAGCTCTTCGTTACCCTGCAATACCTGATTCCCCAGCACGCCTTATCCCGGCTGGTGGGCATGCTGGCGCGTAGCGAAGTGCCATGGATCAAGACCACCTTCATCAACCTTTTCATGAAGCGCTTCGGCATTGACCTGTCGGAAGCCCAGATTGAAGACCCGGACCAGTTCGAAACCTTCAACGCCTTCTTTACCCGTGCGCTGAAGCCGGACGCTCGCCCGCTGGAAGCGTCTGACGCCGCCGACATCGCCTGCCCGGCGGACGGCGCGGTGAGCCAGCTCGGCGCCATTCGCGCCAATCAGGTGTTCCAGGCCAAGGGCCACGACTACTCCCTGTACGACCTGCTCGGCGGCGACAGCGCCCTGGCCAGCGAATTCACCAATGGCCAGTTCGCCACTATCTATCTGTCACCCCGGGACTATCACCGCGTGCATATGCCGGTCACCGGCACCCTGCGCGAAACCCGCTACGTGCCCGGCGACCTGTTTTCGGTGAACGAAGCCACCGCCAACGGCGTGCCCAACCTGTTTGCCCGCAACGAGCGACTGGTGTGCATCTTTGACACCGAGCGCGGCCCGGCAGCGGTCATTCTGGTAGGCGCCATGATTGTGGCGGGCATCGAAACCGTGTTCAGCGGTCAGGTGACCCCCCTGCCGAAACAGGTGGTGACCACCGACTACCTGCGCACCGCCCCCATTACTCTGGAAAAAGGCGACGAACTGGGCCGTTTCCTGCTCGGCTCCACCGTGGTGCTGTTGTTCCCGGAAGGCCAGGCGAGCTTCCAAGCGGACCTGAAAGCCGGCAGCCTGGTGCGGGTAAAAGGCAAGCTGGGGCAGTATAGCGAAGGCAGCCAAGCCTGATTACGGACAACGGGCCGGTTCCATCGGCCCGTTCCCCTCTCTGAAACCGAAACATTCTTTCCTTTCTCGTCTACCCCATATCCTCCGATCATTCAATGACCCGGATTGAGCGGGTGTCCCGCCTGACATCAGGAGCGGTCCGCAAAGCAACTGCAGATTGGCGCATCTTCCCTACAATGGCCGCCCAATGAATTCATCGCCGGTGGAACCATGATCACTGACACCCTGCAACAGGCTCTCCACAACACCACCCGCCCCTGGCGGCAACGCCTGGATAACGGCCGCGCCCGGCTGTTCCAGGCGGACGCCCTGAGCCAGGCAGAACAGACCCCCTACGAGACCCTGTTCGACGATGGCCTGGTGAAGCTGCGCTACTACCCACCGCTGCAGGAAAACGCCATCCCGCTTACCGATGGCACGGTGATGTCCGTGAGCCGGGACACCCAGCGCACACCACTGGTATTGGTGGCCCCGCTGGCAGTGAACATGCTGATCTATGACCTGTTCCCCCAGCGCAGCCTGGTGCGCTACCTGCGCGCCCGCGGCTTCGAACTGTACATGGTGGATTGGGGCCGGCCCGGCAAGTATCACAACCACCTGAACCTGAGCAGCTACTTTTCCGACTACCTCCCCAAGCTGCTGGTGCAGGTACGCCGGCACAGCGGCAAACAGCAGCTCAGCCTGCACGGCTGGAGCTTCGGCGGTCTGTTCAGCCTGTGCTACAGCGCGCTGGGCCAGGACCCGGATATCAAGAACCTGGTGCTGGTGGGCGCCCCCACGGACTATCACCGCAACGGCGCCCTGGGCGCCCAGTACCGCCGCTTCAGCCGCCGCGCCAAATGGATACGCCGCAGCACCGGCCTGCGCATTCATGATGTACCGGCAGGGCTACTGCGCTCCCCCGGCTGGATGAACAGCCTGGCCTTCAAACTCACCAACCCGGTGGGCAGCCTGCAGGGTTACTGGAATCTGGTTAAGAACCTGCACGACCGGGATTTCGTCTCCGCCCACGCCACCAACGGTGCTTTCCTGGATGACATGGTGGCCTACCCGGGTGGCGTGATTCAGGACATCATCCGCTACCTGTGGACCGACAATGTGGTCGCCCACGGCCAGCTTCCCATGGAGGGCACCGAAGGCAACCTGAATCAGGTTAGCGCCAACGTGCTCAACGTTACCGGCGCCAGCGACCCCATCGTCACACCGGAATGCAGCCAGGCCATGGAGCCGCTGATCCGTAGCAAGGACAAAACCTTCATCACCATTGAAGGGGGCCACATGGGCATCCTTGGCAGCGCCGCAGCACAGAAGCAGAGCTGGGGCAGGATCGCCGACTGGTTAATTGAGCGGGATTGAAAGCAGCTGCGAGCAGCTAGCTACGAGCTCCTAGGCGGGCGTGGTCGTGCAACCGAATTGTGCCGTGCCCCCATTTTTTGTAGGAGCTATGCTTGCATGGCGAACCGCGCTTGCGCGGAAATCGACCGGAGGGCGATCAGGAATCTCGGAGCTCGACAGGTTTCAGAAAAGAATGGCGGCTAGATTGAACTCTGCCGCCTCGCTACGCTCGGTTCGCATGTCGCAGATCCCCTGGGGGGCAAGCATAGCTCCTACAGCGGCTCCGTAGAAATGAAGAGACACCGGGAGCTTTCCAACCTTTCCCTATCCCATCGAACGTAGCTCGTAGCTGCCTGTTGTCATGTAACCGACACCCTATCTCTCTAGGCTGTTATGCCATGTTATGGATAACTACCAGCCTGTTATGTCTCGCCTGTTGATTCTGTTTCCCTGCAGCCACATGGGCAATCTGCTGATAGCCCTGCCCCATCTGCGCGCCATGCTGGCCGCACAGCCAGACGCGTTGCTGGTGGTGAGTCAGCGCTATCAGTCGCTGGTGGAGCAGAGCCTGCCCGGTGAGACTCGTCTGCTGTATTACCCGGAGCAGGCCCTGTCTCGGCAGGCACCGCTGTTTCAGCGAGTGCATCGTTACCTGCAGCTGGTCATGGCCATGCGTCGCTTCAACGCGGACGTGGCGGTGGATATCGAGGGGGAGCAGAAGTCTGCCACGCTGGTGCGATTAAGTGGTGCCGCCGAGCGCATCGGGCCGCGTCGCCGCCATGGCCAGTGGTTCTACACCCGACAACCGCAAGCGGACTGGTCTGGCCATCGCTGGCAAGCCTATGCCAGCCTGAGCCAACCTGCCGCCAACTCACCGGCACGTTATCTGCCCCTGAATGCCAGCGCCGATGGCATGAAAGAAGTGGACGCCATCCTGACAGACATCGACTTAACGGATGGTCTTGTGGCCATTCATGCCGGCGCCACCAAGACATACAAAATCTGGCACGCAGAGCAATTTGCTGCGCTTTGCCAACAGCTGCGCCGAGCCGGGCTTACCCCACTGCTGATTGGCGCTGGCCAGAAAGATCGCCAGCAGATTGCCCGTATCCAGAGCTTTCTCTGCGACCCGGTTATCGACCTGTGCGATCAGCTCAGCCTCGCCGGGCTGATCGCCTTGCTGAAACGCAGCCGCGGCTTTGTCGGCAACGACAGCGGCCCCATGCATCTGGCCGCAGCTTGCGGACTGCCTGCCGTGGCCCTGTTCGGGCCCACCGATGACACCCTCTGGCACCCACTCTCCCCCCATGCACAGGTATTGCGCTGGCAGCATTGCCATCGGGATTGCGAACGCAGCAGTTGCGCCCTGGACAGCTACCCCTGCCTGCAACGCATTACGGTGGACCGGGTGGTCAATAGCCTGGAAGAATTGGGAGTGATACCTGTCGCCCACCCGGGCCCGGTGAAGACGTTGCGCATTTCCTGATACGGCCCGTCCCGAATCACCGTTGGAGCCTTGCTCGCAAGGCGAATGACTTCCTGAGTATTTTCGACCCTTCACTTTGCTAGCAAAGCGCCACCGACCTTTCTCGATTAAAAAACCGCGAGGTGTTTCCACCTCACGGTCTAGAGACAGGGGAGATTGTCTTTTCTATTGGCAATCAGAAGCCATCAAACAATCCAGCCAGCAACCCGGTGATCGGCGACAACAGATCCAGCAGCGGTGCCAGGGGGCTGAGCAGTCGCTCATCCAGTTGTTCGGTCACTTCCCGCACCACGATCAGCAGCCCTGAAGACAGCGCATCGCCCGGCAAGGTCGCATAATCCTCCGCGCCGGGAATCTGATTGAGCCAGAGCACGTCGTTGACCAGATTCTCCAGGGTCTGCTGTACCGTGCCCACCAGTTGCTCACCGGTCGCACTGGTATCCAGCAGGACCAGTTGCTCCAGGGTATTCGCCAGACCCAGAGAAACGGTAGAGAGCACCGAGGTCAGCCCGGCAAACACTGGCACGTCGCTGGGCACCTGCTCTTCAATGCCATCAAGAATATTGTTCAGGTTACGGGACAATGCCACCAGCGGGCCGGCGATAAAGGCAATGTCTTCCACCGTGCCGCCTTCACCCGCATCACCACCACCGCCACCAAAACCGGCGGCCAGGGCATCGAACGCACCGCCCAGTTGATCAAAGGGTGCCGGCAGACCGCTGGTATCGATGGCCTGCAATTGCTCCGACGCCGCCAGCACCGCCTGAACGGACTGGGTGATTCCACTACTGTCGCCTTGCAGGATCGCAGCGGTGGCCGCATCCATGGCATTGAACAGGATATCGGTCCCGGCAATCATCTGGTCGAACACCTGACGCTGATCGTCGGGCAAGTTGGCACCGGCCTGGGTAAAACCGGACACCAGGGTTTCACGCAGCTCTTTCAGCGGACCAGTAAAATCCGCATCAAAGCCGTCCGGCAATGGCAGCGGCAAGGCGCCGTCACCGAGGGGCAGACCGGAAAAATCATTGCCCGGCACCAACCCCGTCATGGGCTGTTTGTCATAACAGTGGGTATAGGCCGGGGTCAGCTCGCCGTTGCTGATCACGCCCAGTCCTTCTGCCTCCGGCTCTACCACATAGGCATCCAGGCAGAGGGTGGCCGGCGCCAGGGTAACCGGGTCGGCTTCAGTGGCCTTCATCCAGAAGAAACCATAGACATCGCCTTGCTGGAAACGCGCCGCATTGCGTTGCGGATCATCAATGGACCGGGTCTTGCCGGCGGCGCCACTGACCACGAACTCGGTACGGCCGCACTCCGGCACCGCTTCGAGAACCTGCAGATCATGGTCGTGACCGGCAAAGAAAAAGTCGGTCTGATCACAGACTGCTTCTTCCATAAACGCCTTCCAGCGCTCCCCGGCCAGCACCGGCAGAATCTCACTGGGCACGCCATCATAGTTTCCGGCGTTGCCATGGGTACCATTGGACAAATAGGGATGGTGGGCCATGGCGATCTTGAACACGGCATTGGAGCCGGCCAGAGTGTTCACCGTCCAGTTGCGCTGGTCGATGCCATAGGTGTGGTAGGCATAGGCGATATCCGGATCACCGAAACCACCGGCAATGGGGTTGGAATCCAGTGCCACGAAATCCACCAGCGATCGGGGATTGGTGTGGGTGGTGCCAGCACTATGCAGGAAATAACGGTCCGGCATATTCCAACGGTTGGACAGTTTGCCGTCGAAGTAGGTGTAATCCACCTGAAACTCACCACGTGAATTTCCCGCGCCGTCGCCGCCCACATAGGCCGTATTGTCGTGGTTACCCAGGACCATATAGAAAGGCAGCTGCACCGGCTCGAAAGGCTTCTCAAATTTTTCTGCGAATTGGGGGTCGTCCACACTGGTGACACCGGACTCGTAGATGTTGTCACCCAAGCCGACAACCAGGTCACAGCCCGGAAACGCCATGTCGTCCACAAACTCATTTTTGCGTTGGCAGACTTCGGCG
>Ga0208835_100316_pt1 | contig 11865 bp, 14 predicted proteins | sample DeeseametaMP1374_FD_184190 | JGI IMG/M metagenome (GOLD analysis project Ga0208835, IMG submission 184190) | Marine microbial communities from the Deep Indian Ocean - MP1374 (SPAdes) | ecosystem: Environmental > Aquatic > Marine > Oceanic | place: South of Port of Lincoln, Great Australian Bight... | reverse complement strand
CTGTCCTCGTTATCCTTGAACATCGTGTCGCGATGACGTTTTAGAAGTTGAATGGCCTGCTGTAATGGTGTTTTCCATTGATAATAAGGCAGGCTATCGATACTGGCCTTAAAGCTCATTTCACGCTCATTGATGATCGACTGGGCGGTTTTCATACGCGTCTCGAACCAGCGTGCATAGCCCTCGGCATTGCTGATACGCCAGTCATCCATCGTGACCTTATAGCCAGGATCGGTAATATCCGTGATAGACACCGCCAGCTCGGACACGTTTTGAGCAAGTGTATCATCAAAGCGGGAGTTCTCAACCATGCGCTTCTTCAAAACGCCCCTGCCAGTTTCACTTTCTGGAATACATGGCACGATGTCCATGTGAAAGCGCAGCCCGTCGGCATATTCAAGTCGCCAGCACCGCTTTTTCTCAGAAAGTTCTTCCTTGATGCCGCGCGCTTTGCGATACAGTTCCAATTCAGCTCCGACAAGGCTTTTAAGCTGCTCTTGCGTAATATCGTCCTTGCTCAAACCTTGACGCAGGTTACACCCCATATCAAGATCATACTCTTCATCGACATCAGGCTTAATGGCCGTGCCCAGCCTGAATGAGCCTTGCGAGAAGATAAGCGGGTCATATTCAAGGCAGGTTGAATCTTTGCGGTGAAACCACTCGCCAATATCCTTATACCGCTTTTCCGCCTTTTCATAGGCACCATCGGGCAGTTCAATTTTTTCAAGAATGCCTTTCAGCACTTCGTTACTTCGATTAGACATCATGTAAATCGCCTTTCAGTTCAATAGCTTTAATAAATTCCTGGGTTTTTATATCGTGGTCATAAATCAACCACGGCATATCGGCTTTGGGCATTCTTGTACGCCCGAATTCAATAGCGCACGACACTGGCATTACGGGAAAGATATGAAGCGGTGTCGCTTCACCGTGCACGCGCTTGATTTCGACAATCAGGCTCCTCAGGCGCTTTCTTAACAAAGAAAGTTGCTGCTTGGCCTGCATAAAATCATTATGCGGATTTTTAAGGGTTATTTCCCAGATCGACGTGTCTTCTCCTATTACCCTGGTGATACGATCAGTCGAAACGTGATCGCTCAGCGATACAATCAGTGCAGGCTTGCCGTCAAAGTTATCTGGTCTGTTTATGATGTAATCAAAATCATCTGCGCAGTCCTGCCACACCCAGCCCTTGGGCTCTCTATGAAGCTGGTAGCTTTCCACATCGATCTTATCGGTGAGCAAAGTACCGAGCTGTATTAACAGTGGCTGTGGCGCAAGCGCAAATACAGAAAAATGCTTGCAATGCTCATCATCGATAATCGACAAGATTTTTCGTTGAAAAACTTTGAGAAGGTGCAGGGATTCTGTTTGCCAGTATTGCGGCGAGCTGTCATTCAGCTCCGAGGCCATGGAAACTGTCACAGGGCGTTCGGTAGCAGGATACCACTGTGGAAACATGGCCTCTACGCAGGCATGGTATTGGATCGGTGATTTCTCTGACCCAATATTGGCACCATATAGAACAACATTGGACTTTTTGTCAGGCGCAATGCCCGTTACAATTTCCACGCGCTGTTCATGCTGCATTTTCCATGCAATCAAAAGGTCAGCAGGATAACGATTTGTGCCACCAGCCTGATCGATTTTCTTATGGCAATCATAGCACATCAGCATCAGATTACTGACATCATTGAGGGCTTGAAGATTACCCTTATACGGCCCGCGCCCCCGTGGCCCGTTTTCCGAAAAAGCGTAGATATGAGCTTTTTGCGCGGCATTAACAGATTCCTGCGTCACACAAGATATATAAAGAAGCCTGTTATGCCCTTCAAACTGACAGCGGCCAGCAGCCCGCGCCCATAGTTCTCGCTGAATCTGATCGGGTATATGCCTCGTAACCTCTGAAACCATAACTCCCCCTCGTCCTTACACTTTACCCAGCAAGGGAAGTGATCTTGGCGTTATACCATCCAGAACCAGATGGCTAATATAACCCGCTCCTGTTAATGCGTCTGCCGCAATATGATCAACTCCATTGGCCATGTTACTTCTCCTTGCGAACGCCCTTGAACGGCGTCTTGTCAGTCGTTTTAACATCTATAAACCTACCTGTTTCAGTGTCCCGCTTAACATAGTGACCTGATGGTGTTTGGGTTTGTGATCGGCCTTTAACTGCTCCATTACGATGACCGTCTCCACTTGGTGGGTTTGTTGCCATATAAATTCTTCCTCAACTTTATTTTGTTTTTTAAATACCTGGTGCGCATTATATAGAATCATAATTTACGACCGTTAACTGTATGTTAACACACTAATGTGTAAACTGTCAAGAGACTTGCGTTAATTATGAATTAACTGATATAATTTCTTAAAAAGGATTAGAGGTAATGAGTTTAGCAGCTAATTTGAAAAAACACAGATTAAGGAAAGGCGCATCCTTACAAGATGTGGCTGATGCTGTTGGTGTATCGAAACCGCATATATGGAAGTTAGAAAGGGAAGATGTCGATAGGGTGAACCCTTCTCTTGAACTTCTTGAAAAGCTAGCAAATTATTACAAAACCAGTATTGCTTCCCTGATTAGCGAAGAAGAAAATAAAATCACCGTATTTGGGCGTGAATATGATCCTGAAAAATTTGATGCAAAAACGCAGGAATATATATTGCATCTAATGGATACATTATCAAACAAGCAAAACGATGAATGAAGACCTTTTAATGGAACTGTCAGACTGTGGATCGCCTGAAGGTTTGGCGCAGATAATTCATAGATACATTCCATTAAAAGAAGATGGACATACTGATTTACTCGCAGTTGCTAAGGCGGTAGGTATAAAAGAAATTAAGCCAACGGATACACCAGCATACGAGGGGCTTTTAATAACAGATACCGTCAAATCAAAAGGCGTGATCTTGTATAACCAGAATAGCCCCACACCTAGAAAGCGATTCACAGTGGCTCACGAACTAGGTCACTTTTTATTACCATTCCATGATAAAAATGCTCAATGTGCCTCTTCTGATCTCAGGGCTATAAAAAGTAACTCGCCCAATCAAACAAAGGAAGCAGAAGCAAACCGTTTTGCAATTGAGTTGCTAGCTCCGAAAGAGCAAGTTAGAACTGTTCTAAAGCCTCACAGAACGCCAGATATAATGCATATCCTTGATCTTCATAAACGCTTCAAAATTAGTAAAGAGGCGGCAGCTAGAAGATTCATAGAATGCTCTGACCACAGCGTTGCAATCATTTTTGGCAAGGCACAATCTGTTCGATATACGTTGAAAGTCGAAGAATTCCCTTACCTTAGCTTTAAAAAGGGAGAGCTCTGCCCAGATCATATTTATGAACAGGTAAAAAATATGGAAGTGGATCACGTTACCGAATGGTATTGTGTTGATCCACATTACTTTCTCTCCAATACAGATGATGCTGAAGATATGGATCTATTTTGTCAAACAGCCATCCAAAAGAAAGGATTTCATATTTCTTTATTATCTTTTGATGAGTAGACAATTATCTCCGTAATTATTTTACACAATCGATGTTATCCTTTTACTCACGCATCCCCGTTATAGAGTATACCCTCTTGAAATCCTCCGCGTTCTTGCCGCTTATGAGCAACAAGAGCTAATATAGCATCGCGGCCTGAACCATATTGGTCAGCGAGGGCAAATATAACTTCGATCATATCGGCTAGTTCTTCAAGTTTCTGTTCGTTTTTTGAGGCGGTGATAAATTCACCGTGCTCTTCGATAAGCTTATCGAAGAGCGCTGCGCGCAGTCTCTGTCCTGTCAGTTGTTCTACTTGTGGGAACCGGCCTTCGTTTCGAATTATATCCGGGATAAGATCTCGGACAAGTTTAGCAGTGCGTCTAAAATCAGTTTGGTCGCTATCCCTTTTTGCACGGTTACAAGAAAAACAAAGAGCCTGTAAGTTTTCACGATCATTAACATCGATTAATTTGCCGTTTTTTTGTACCTTGCCATTTTTATTGGCCAATGCTCGTGGGACAATATGATCTATATCGATAGGACGGAGTTCTGATGATATCCCGCATAATTGGCATTTTCCATGAGCAGATTTTAATATCTCATATCTTATCGATGCCCCGACTTCAGGAGATTTATCTTTCTGCCTCTTTTTTGTAACCCATTCTTGAATTTTTTGATCGCATATGCGAACAGCCTCTTCGTGGGTTGGCTCATCTATAGGAAGTGCGCACAGCGAAAACATACGGCCCTGTGTTTCATAATTAATGATACCGTGTTTCGTTAGAGTAATTTTTGGCCAACGCATGACAATGCGTTCATAATACTCTTGGACAGAATGATCGTATTGAGCGAGGACAGAAGCCAGCTGCTTTTTTGTCCTCTTACCTCCATGTAGCAAAAGCTCTTTAATGACCGCGGGCTGATAAACGTCAGTCATAGACATCTTTTTGGTAAGAAAATGAATTAAATCGGGTTTTTCCATATTGGACATGATAGCTATCTCGCTTTAACCGAACAACCGTGCGAAGAACCCTTTCTTTTCACTATTTAAAAGCTTTTCCTGCTGGCTTTTTAATTCATTAATAACTGTTTCGAGATCGCTGAATTTTTGCTCATGTGATTTTTCCTTTTCCTCGATCTTGTCTTTTTCAGATCGCTGGTCGGTGAGCATGAGCGTCAGCCGGTCTTTTTGTTCTTCGGCTTTTATGCGCTGCTCTTCTGTTTTTTCAAGGCGAGAGCGGAGATCTCCAATTTGGTCTGAGAGCTGTTTGCGTTCTCTTTCTCGCTCTGTCTCAAGACTTTTGAGTTTTTCGCGCATCAACTCCAATTCTGTTGAGACATTATCACTGTCTTGATTTGTCTCACCTTTTTTCTTTTTGGCTTTCTCGGCCTTCTCAACGTCTTCTAGAGTTTTGAGTTGATCACCATAGACACGAACCAGCTCGGCCACATCTATGACCTTATTTCCCTTATCGTCTTGCTCGGTTGATATGGATTTCTCGTCGATGTGACGATAGAAAGTGGCGCGGGAAACGCCAACCATTTTAGCTGCTTTGGAAACAGATACTTTATTTGCACTCATTTTCTCACCTCGTCGCATGAGACATCTCTGCGACATTTGTATTACTTTCTCACAGTATAAAGAAATTTTTTAAGAAAAAAATCTTTATTACCAAAAATCAGATTCGCATTGTGAGTCAAACTAGGGTGTTCAAAACTGTCTTACTTATCCACATGAGACTGTGCATAAGAGAGTTACGAAAGTGTCTCAACTTTTATTACATTTGTAAAACTGTTTTCTATCAAGGCATACAGAGGAACTTAATGAGGATTACAGCCTGTCTTATCTTGTCTAATGAGAATGTTACGTTGTGGATAATGAGACAGTATGATAGATTTTTTATAAGAGATTCAGAATCAGTTAATGATTTTGGGTTTCTGGCACCGCAATTTCCATCCGGAGATTGCAGCTATGTCCCCGCCCTAGGCGGTGCAAGCCGTCAATATCAGGGCAATTTTAACCGTTGAACCAATAATTAGAAAGGAGAAAGCTTAATTTAGAACCCAGATAAGCAAAAACCGCTGTTGGCGCAGCGGTCTAGCTAAATAAATCAGCGATATATTCTTATTTCGTACTCTCAATATACCGCTGAACGAATCAGGACGCAAGTGAAAAATGTGTTTTTTCGCGACCCTTTTTTGCGGCCTAGTTTCAGGGATTTCTAATGGCTTAAATGAAACATGCAGATATTAGATATTAATTCGCCAAGTGCATTTGGCGGACGGGTAAGCTCACCCAAATTTCGGGCCGGCTTACAGGATTTGGATGAATATATTGGCCTTGAAGAAGATGTTGATCGCTTCAAAGCCCTTAAACTCGTAAAGATGGCCGGTAAGGATGCAGGGTTTTCTGCCGAATTGGTTGAGCTTTTAGAGTATTATGTGATCCGAACAGATGAAGCCGACTGGAAAGAAGGCTCTCAGCCGATCAATTACCAGAGCGTTACCACAACTGCACAAGATCTGGACATCTCAGAGAGACAAGTGAGAAACCGTGAGAAAGCTCTTCATGCACTTGGGGCGCTTAGCTGGCAGGATTCAGGTAATTTCAAACGCTATGGCATGAGAGATCGTGAGACACGAGAAATTCAGTATGCGTTTGGTGTTGATTTATCTCCCCTTGCCTCTTTGATGCCAGTTCTGGAGGCAAAGGTGGCCGCAAAGCAAGCAGCTAAAGCCAAATGGAACGAAACCAAGCGTAAAATTTCGGCTTATAGAGCGCGGATAAGGGCTTTGATCGCTGAGGCCGGCCATTACGATGAGCTCGATGAGATGCTGCTTCATATCACTTACGAATATGAGAAAATATCATTTTCTATCCGCACCTATCATGCCCAAAGTGATCTAGATGATCTTCTTGGTGAGCATAAAGCGCTATATGAAGCTATGTATCAAGCTTTGGAAGGGGTTGCTCAAGCTGAGGATAAGTCTTCTTTTTCTTGTGATACTTCCGCCACGGACGAAACTGATTTCCCCCACATACAATGTACAAACTTTCAAACATCTAATAAATTAGATTACAGTAACCGTTCCGGTATTAGCCTTCAGGAAGGCGTAGCGGGTTCTACTGAGACCAATAACAAACATACAGCATGTGGAGATATCGCTAAAGAGCAAGAAGCTGAATCCAATAAAATAGCTGAAACTATCAGCAAAATTACATGGAAACAGGTTCTCAATGCTTGTTCCGATCGTTTTAAAGAAAGGATACCTTTGCATGAGCGACCATTGTCCTGGCAGGATCTAACTGATGCAGCTCATGGGCTTCTTCCCACTTTGGGCATCCACAAATCTGCGTGGTGGGAGGCTTGTTCAACATTGGGCCGGACTGGTGCTACAATTTGCATCATGATTATTGATCAAAAAATGCAGGATTCGTCCAATCCGATCAGAAGCCCCGGCGGATATTTGCGAGAAATGACCGTTCGTGCCCAGAAAGGCGAATTGAACCTACAAGGCTCGATTTTCGGGCTTTTAAAACGAAGCGAGGAAAGTAAAGATGCATAAAATCATTCCCCTGCTCTCGGTTTGCGGTCTGGTTATCTTGGCCTTGGTTTTTGCCGCGCATGATGGGCAGGCACAAAATCAGCTTTCCGTTGTCATTGATCATTTTACGGATGGCGACAGCTTCACAATTCGTGGCCAAAAAGTAAGGCTGTGGGGTATTGATGCACCGGAATACTACCAAAATTGCACAGATGCGGCAGGCCAAGAATATCAGTGTAGTAAGCAGGCGCGCCAATTTTTTGAAAATTTGGCTGTGTCTCATGCAATATCATGAAAGCCGCCAAGCGAGAGAGCCGTATTGTAGCGAAATGCTTCCTTGATGGTACCGATATTGCCGGTGAGATTGTTAAAGCCGGCCATGCGATTGATTATACCTATTTCAGTGATGGGTTTTATAAATCTGATGAGCGTGCGGCGAAATCAGCGCAGAAAGGCCTTTGGCAAGGGACTTTTACAGAGCCTTATCAATGGAGAAAGCAAAATAAACGCTAATATTGGCTTCTCTCGTGTCCTTCAGCCATAAAAACCGTGTCATGTTACGCTGAAGACGCCCAGATCGAGTGCTACTTGAGAAATAATAAACCATTTTGCAAATATAAAAGTTTGTTTTATAATTTATAAAAGATGGATTTATAACTACAGGATTTGAAAATTCAATGTCACATATCAAAAGACACACACGACATAGACTTCTAAAGGCATTAAATGTCAGCCCTGTCGTGTTTTTAAATGGTCCGCGACAGGCTGGCAAGAGCACATTGGTACAATCCATTGCCAAGAAAGATTACCCAGCCGAATATGTGACTTTTGACAGTACAACACAAATGGCCGCCGCCGCCAACTCTCCTGAGAGCTATTTGAAAGAGCGTAAAGGTGCCTTAATCATTGATGAAGTTCAGCTTGTTCCGGAGATTTTCAGAGCCTTAAAAATTGTCGTGGATGAATTGAGACTGGAACAACCAAAACTCAAAGGGCGTTTTCTGCTCACCGGATCAGCCAATATTATGGCCTTGCCGAAATTATCAGATCCTTTGGTTGGTCGTATGAGCGTTTTAACGCTCTATCCCTTGGCCGCGTCAGAAGCCTTGGCCGGCGACGGTAATTTTATCGAAAAGCTTTTTAACAAAGAATTTGAGCCAGACTCTGCCAAATATAAACTGGCCGAGGTTATGCGCCTAGCGACCTATCCCGAAATTTCAGGTTCACAAAAACTTGAGCGTACAACCTGGTTTGATGGTTATCTGACCACTATTTTACAACGAGATGTCCGCGCTCTCGCTGAAATTGAAAAATTAAGCACGCTACCTAATTTGCTTCGCATTTTGGCCAATCGTGCCGGCGGTTTGGTTAATGATGCTGATATTGCAAGGGATGCCGGTTTAAATCCTGTGACATCACGGAATTACAAAACCTTGCTTAAAATGCTGTTTCTGACTTTCGAGCTGGCGCCCTGGTCGCGCAATATTGGAAAACGTCTCGTCAAATCCCCAAAAGGTTATATGAACGATACTTTGCTCTTATGCCATCTCATACAGTATGAGCTCAGCGATCTTGAGAAAAACAGGCCGGAGCTTTTTGGGCATGTCCTTGAGAATTTTGTTGCAACCGAACTTCTCAAGCTTATGACATTTCAAAATGAGAAGATGGATTTATACCATTTCAGAACCAGTGATAATAAGGAAGTTGATTTTGTCTTGGAAAAATCCAACGGGCAATTAGCTGCGGTTGAGGTTAAACAGCGCGATAGTGTCTCAAAAGCTGATTTTAAAGGTCTGGAAGAGCTTCAGCGTTTAGCAGGTCATGATTTCATATGCGGAATAGTCTTGTATCGTGGTCGTGATGTTGTTCCGTTTGGCCAAAATCTATGGGCAGTGCCTGTGAGCAATCTTTGGCTTTAAATTAACCTATAGATTAATAAATCTGTCGAAAAAATAACCTGTAAGTTAATTTTATGCTTTGAGGCTAAGCAAAGAAACTTGTAATTCAGGCTTACAAAAGACTTCAAGATTAAATACGTGTCTTTCAAAATAAGAAGGATGCAATACAAATTGATATGCCAGCGGTTATCTTTCCTGATAAAGTTTCAGTCTCACGCCGGTTTCATCGGCTTCATTTGGATCCATGAAAGCATTTGTTTCGGTGAGCTGGTGTCGCGCTTCTTCAAAATTATGCCAATCAAGGCTTCTTGTATATTTTTGAGCAAAGTCGAGTGTTCGTATCAGCGGATCTGTTAGGCCGTTATGGGTCAGCGCCTTGAGTGAAGAGAGATAATTGCTTCTATAGACTGTTGGAATAATTATTTTTTCTTCATCGGCCGCAACCAGCTCCGCGTTCATCATAATCCGCGCCGCGCGCCCGTTACCATCTGTAAAAGGGTGTATCTCGCTAATCAAGAACATCATAAAAATAGCCCGGTAAAGAGGCACGTTTAGTGATTGGTATATCTCGAACCCTTTTTCTAGTGTGCCTTCTACCAGTTCAGGGGCAACAAAGAGGCTTGAACCAGCCTGATTATTTTTGATTTTATATGCACCGGGATGTTTATCAGGACGGAGTTCCATAAAAACCGCGTGACGGCTTTTTAGTAATTGAGATAATTCTTCCGCTGAACCAGGTAATCTGCTCATTTCCGTAGTATCGGAAACAATCCTGAATGTTCCTAAAACATCATGGGCGTCTTCCGGCCGATCATTCGGGATGCGACCGTTGAAGACAATATCAACGGCTTCATTAATTTCAAATTCTGTGCCCTCAATGAAGTTGGAGAAATAAGCCTCAAAAAAGGACAAATTGGTGTTGGCCTGTGAAGTAGTTTCGCGCGCGCGGCGGTGTATCGGGGCTGAGGCTTTTAAGGCTTCAAACAATTTGATGAATTTTTCCAGCCTGACAGGGTCAAAGGGCATCCCCCCTTTACGGGCTTTACCAAGATCACTTTTCATTTCTGCGTCGCGCGTTCCAAGCAGTGATCCGATCAGCTCGTCCAGTTCCTTAAATTCTTTTTCCGCGTCCAGCTTTTTAGTCAATGTGCGGGCTTCATCCCGAATAGCATTCACTCCGGCATGACCGCTTTGTCGCAAGATGCGGTCAAGGCGTTCTTCAATTTCTTTTCGGGACAAGGTGCGGGAGGTATCGCCCCCGCGCGCGCGGGATACGCGCATATTTTCAAGATAAGCCCGGCCGGTTGAGGATAGATGAACCCCGCCTAAAAAAGGCTTGTCTGTTTCCAAGCCCCCTACTCCTGGTCTTGGTTTGAAAGTAATTCCTGGTAGAGCGGTTTCTCGTTTTTTCTTCGAAACGATAAACACCGAGCCATCCGTAGAAGGCTGATTTTCTATGGCGGTGCGGTCGGCAATCAGAGCATCGGGGTAATAATCCTTGAGCAAAAAATACCAATTTCGTCTTACGATACTTTCCGGCGCCTCTTCCAGATTCTTTGTGTAAAGCCTTGAGCCGAGTTTTCGCAGTTTTCCTGATTTCACAGCTTCGCTTACCAATGCCGAAATTTCGGTATTGGAGACAAATACTTCCGGCAGTTCATCAAAAAAAGTGGGCATTTAAAATCCTTATTTGCCGAGTTTATTGAATTTTTGGGGTTTAAGAAAGAAATAATTTGAATTTTTGGGGTTTAATTGCATAGTTGGCGCGCGACATCTGAAAGCCAAGCGTTTTTAATATAGCGGAGATTGTGCCTGATTCTGTTTTTATCCGTATCGGACAGAATGCTTGCACATTTTTTGATCATTGTCGTGGTCACATGCTTTTTTCCCAGATAATCGAGGGCTTGCAGTGTCAGGGTTACGGGATCGTCCAGATGATGCAAAGCGGCTGGAATATGAGAGGAAACAAGCCGAATTGAGCGGTTTTTCATTGGAATGCTTTTGCTTTTGCCTGTTGTAGAATACACGATCTTGCCTGGAACTTGTGTACTTAGGCCCAAAAGGTTGGCTGCGGCCGCACCGGATTGGGCGATATTATCGCCAGATTGGCGCGCAACCGCTTGAGCGATCCCTTTTACATCTGGTGATAAGATACCAAGGCGGGCATCAATCTTTGGAAAATCATATAATCCGCGCTGAATACGGCGAATATCACCATCCTGAACAAGACGGTATAAAATCACATCCACATTACTGCGTGATGCTAAATCGACAAAATCCTGCGGCGTAAAGACCCATCCACGGCCTTTCCGCTTAATTCTGTTCATAATTTTTTGCGCTGTAGATAGCATTTTTATCACCTCAATATGTAAGATAATAGCATATATTAATCTTACATTCAATTAGTTAATAATCTATGTATGGCAAGGGTTTTGATAGGTTTTAATTAGCCCCCTTCGGGCCGATTTAACAAGACCTTCGCTGACGCTCACCTTCGGCGGACTTGCCGGTATCCCCACCTTTCCGCGGCTTCGCCTTGTGCAAGGCGGGTGATCCCCCTCCGGCAAGTCCGGGTCATGGTTTAAATCTCCCCCGCTTTCGTGCCGCTACGCGGCTCATAGGAAAGAAGTGCAACACGCACTTTTAACTAAATCAGCGAAAGGAAAAAACTATGACTTACACAAAACTACCAATCACGAAAATTCAGGTTTCGGATGCAAACCCGCGCAAAGCCTTTGATGATGATTCAATTATTGGCTTGGCACAATCTATTAAAACTGACGGATTGCTTCAAAACCTGATTGTCGGAAAAGCCAAGGGCAAAAAGAAATTACACCCTATTATCTGCGGTGAACGCCGTTTTCGGGCTATCAGCCTTTTGGTTGAAAATGGCGATTTGCCGAAAGATTACGAGGTTACTGT
>Ga0208835_100300_pt1 | contig 12251 bp, 13 predicted proteins | sample DeeseametaMP1374_FD_184190 | JGI IMG/M metagenome (GOLD analysis project Ga0208835, IMG submission 184190) | Marine microbial communities from the Deep Indian Ocean - MP1374 (SPAdes) | ecosystem: Environmental > Aquatic > Marine > Oceanic | place: South of Port of Lincoln, Great Australian Bight... | reverse complement strand
GTGCGGGTGGCGTCGACAAAGGTCTTGAGGTGTGGTCTGACGGCGTCCATGGATTCGGGAGGGAAGCGGAGGGTGCCGAAAACGGCAACGGTTTCTTTCATGTCATTTCTCGGAATGCTCGGTATTGAGCCGCGAAGCGGTGGAAAATCAGTTGACGTGATGTGGCTTGTTAGTTCTTGGTGTCCAGTATTCGTCTAATGCCCGTTGAATCGCTGGGTGCTCGTATTCAAAGTCTTCATTTTCCAGACACCAGGCAAGATAGTTAATCACAGCCTTTATTTGGTCGTCGCTTAGCGTTGCCAGTTTCGACATTGCATAATCGTCAAGCTGTGTAAGGTGGAAGACGGGATCGTCCACCTCGCGCTTCAAGCTTTTGATAATGAACGCAGGTAAATGAAACCTCATGCCATTGGCATCAAAAAAAGAAAGGCTGCTATGGCATTTTTGCAGTACATCAGGAGTAAAGGATGGCCAGTCTTCTTTCTCGTCTATTTGTCTTTTCTTTCTCTGAACATCTTCCGATTGATAATCATCAATGGCCTGGGCCTCCCATAGACCGATGCCATCACCTAGCTTTACGTTACAGAAAGCCTTTCTTATAGATTCGATGATCTGATCTTTAGTCATGGAAGAAATTGATCCATCTGACATTGCATCTTTCAGGCGCTCGCATGTCCCGTGAGCATTTCCTGAAGGCGACTTTCCAGCGCGGCATGAAACGCATCAACGGCTTCCGGGTCATCGTCTGTGCCATTGTCAAGCGGTGACATGGGCGCATTCAGGTAGTGAACCAGTTTGGCCGGCTTGGGAATGATGGTGCCGTACTTGCCAAAGATAACCGGTGCGGCCAGCTTGTAGCGGTTGTACACCCAGTCGGTCACTGGGTTCGATACCACGTGATAAATATCATCTGCCGCCGGGCAGGCGGAGAGGATGACCGGGGCGCCGGTACGCATGGCCAGCTTTGCAAACCCCTTTCTGTCGCTGATATCCAGCTGGTATTTCTGACTGCTGGGCCGCAGTGCTTCACGCATGCCGCCCGGTGCCACCAATACCAGCTCGCCATCACGCAACAGGCTTTCCGCATTGTGCTGTGAGCCCTCAACAAAACCGTAAGCCGTCGCCATATCGCGTAATACCGGCACCTTGAAGATATAGCGATCACCCAGCAGCCACACATCCCGCCCCAGTTTGGCCTTGATCGCAGCAGCAAGCAGGCCGCTGTCATAGGTGGCAAGGGAATGATTCACCACAATCAGGCCCGGCCCACTGGCCGGGATGTGCTCCAGGCCTTCAACGCGATGCTCGTGATAGCGGGCTGCGCGGTTCATGACGGTGTCTGCGATATTGATGATGTTCATGGTGATAGGTTGATCCGAGTCTGTTCGTTATTGCAAAGAGAACGAGTGATGCCTTGTTGTTAATCGCTTCGGGCTTGCCGCAACACCCTGGCAGTCGATTATGTCCGAGACATAGAAAAACATTATAATCACGGGCTAATCCTTATCTACTATAATGCTGATCCCACGCCTCAAGCCTATGACTGTAAAGACCCGCCATCGAAGTCAGAAAAGCCCGTCCAGGCCGGTTAAGGGCCTGCACCCGAGGAATTTACACAATCAGGGCTATGATTTTCCTGCATTGGTAACAAGTTACCCGGCCTTGTCCCCCCATGTGAAGCCGAACCCTTACGGCGATCTTTCCATCGATTTCTCAAACCCGTTGGCTGTCAAGACGCTCAACGCCGCGTTACTAAACCGATACTACAATATTGCCGATTGGGATATTCCGGACGGCGCACTTTGCCCTCCCATTCCTGGCAGGGTCGACTATATCCATTACATTGCGGATCTGGTTGGGCCTGAAAATCCCGACATCAGACTGCTTGATATCGGCACTGGCGCAAACGGCATCTACCCGCTACTGGCATGCCGGATTTACGGCTGGCAGTGCGTCGGCAGTGACATAAACACCCAGTCGCTTGCGAATGTGAAGGCGATTATTGCCAGCAATCCCGACCTCGAAGACCGTTTTACCCTGCGAGCGCAAAACGACAAGAACCATATTTTTGAAGGCATCATCCAGCCGGGAGAGTGCTTCGATGTCAGCGTATGCAATCCGCCTTTCCATGCTTCGCAGGATGAGGCACTGAAAAGTACCCAACGTAAAGTGTCTAGCCTGGCGCGCAATCGCGGCGAGGCAAAGGCGAAAACAAAGGCGTCGAATTTAAACTTTGGTGGGCAGGGCGCTGAGCTTTGGTGCAAGGGCGGCGAGTTGCTGTTTATCAAGAAAATGGTAAGGGAAAGCCAGCTTTATTCATCGCAATGCCGCTGGTTTACCAGCCTGGTATCAAAAGCCGACAATGTCAGGCCGTTGAAGAAATTGATGCTGAAGGTCGGCGCCGTTGATGTGCGGGAAATTGAGATGAAGCAGGGGAACAAGGTTGCCCGGGTGCTGGCCTGGACATTTTCCCAGTAATTTTGACGGGAAGATAAAAAGGGGGCGATTGTAAATTTGTTTAACGCCGTCAGCAGGGGACGAAAAAACCAGAGCGAAGCGGCGGTTTTTTGTTCCCTCTGGCTGGCCTTGTTAAAAGTGATGTATCTACGGAGCATACTTTCTATTCAGTACTTCAATAAAAGTTTTCTTTGCCAAAGGCTCGTTATCAAAATAGTCTTCAAAAAAGCCAGGCCGAATCCATTCTTTAGGGTAACTATATCTCTCGCCATCGTCACCTATTTCTGACTCCCAGAAATCAGGCTCTTTTGGATCGATGATATCAAAGGTACTCGGATCATATAAATACGGCTCGCCCGTCTCATCAATTATACGGAACGAATCAGCTTCGATACCTATCACAAGGTATGGCTTGCCTTGAATTAGATTATTAAGTTGCTTCTTCGGACTCGCTTTCATAGTGTACTTTTAACAGCGTATTAGTTAGAACGTTCCGCATAACTCGGTTCCTTATAACTCTGGAACCGTGCTCCCTTAACCAGAAGGAAAAGCCTGCCATAACAACAGGTTGGGATGCTATAGCCAATGTCCTACACGGAGTTATAAGGAACGTTCCTTATAAATCTTCGCGGGTGTTTTCATGTTCGGCGGCAGCAAGGTGTTTGATTATTAAGGAAATTGTAGCGAGTACGGAGCGTAAGCGAGGCCGTTTCCGCTGAAAACAAAAAAGCCCGCACGCGGCGGGCTTCATGTTGGCAAGTCATCACCATCAGGCAGCTTGCGGTTTCTCGTGCATCCGGTTGGCCCGGCGGAACGTGCCCAGATCATTGAACCGCACCCCATTCTCCTTCAACACCACATGGGCCCGCTTAGCGGTCATCTGCCGCACGTAGAAGGGGTCGCGGACCACGAAGTGGTGGATGGCGTGGGTGCTGCCGAAGTTGAAGCAGAAGGCCTGCAGGGGCCACAGCCACCAGACGTTGAGCACCTGGCATTGTTCGGTGATCTTGCCCGGTTCGTTGTCGCCGTAGTAATGCATGTTCGACGAGATGAAGTGCAGGCAGAAGGTGCGCAGCATGTTGGGGGCGATCAGCACCACTACCAGCGGGGTGATCCAGCTGAACTGGGCGCTAACCACTTCCGGCCACGGGATACTGATACTGGCCAGCCAGGCAGCTCCGTTGAGCAGGTGGTAGAGCACGAAGAAGTGCCAGATGGCATGGACGATAACGCCCAGCGGGTTGTAGCTGACCAGGCCGATCAGGCGGAAGTTCTTCAGGTCTTTGCGGTCGATCACGCCACGGCGGTACAGCCTTACCGGTTCGGTCAGGTATTTCACTGCACGCAGGTACACGGCCAGCATGTTGTCGCCCACCATGATCAGGCGCTTGAGGCCCCACTTCTCACCATTGGTGATGCCGCGCTCTTCCAGGTCGGTTTCGCTGCCGGAGTGCTTGTGGTGATGGAAATGCAGGTGGCGGCGTACCCAGGGGTTGATGGTGGTGGGGCGCCACAGGTAAACGCCGAGCATCATCAGGTGATGGACGAGCTTGTTCTTCTTGAAGTACATCCAGTGGATCAGGTCGTGCTCCAGTTCGTGGAGCAGCGAGGTCCAGAAGGCGGTAAGGACAATGACCAGCCAGGCGGGCATGATACCTTGCAGGTACAGCACCGCGTTGAGGGTGCAGCCGGCAATGGCCATGGCGAAGATGGTGAAGCCGATGGCGTTCTGGTGCTTGAGCCAGCTGTGCCGTTGCCGTATATCATCACTGATCGCGATGATGGCCTGTTGCACTGTTTTGTCGGTGGAGGATTTTCCACGTGGGGGTGTTGTTGCCATGAGAGTGCTCCTTTTCTCGATGGGGACCACTCTAGGGGGCGCTGGCCAGTAAAGCTCGCCCTTGCCCGCCAACCGTTTGACCGGGGACGCCAATGAAAGAACAAAAACAGGCGGTGGCTTTGCTGATGGCGCCATTGCTGCACCTGCTCCACGAGCGGGGCCTGGACGGCGAGGCCATTCTGCGCCGCCACGGGCTGGATCCGCAGATGGTGCGGGATCCGGAGGCGCGGCTGGGGGCGGCGGTGTCCACGGCGCTGCTGGATGACTGCCTGGCCCAGCTGGGTGATCCGGCCATGGGCATCGAGATTGCCCGCCACGCCCAGTACAACACCTTCGGTGCTCTGGGGCTGGCAGTGGCGGCGGGGGGCGACCTATACAGTGTGCTCAACCGCATTACCCGCTTTCATGGCCTGATCAGCGACCTGGTGCGCACCGAGCTGACCGTGGATGACGCCACCGTGGCCCTGCAGTTTTCCTCCAACACGGATCACCAGCCCCACCCCCAAGCCATCGTGTTTGTCATGGCGACTATCGTGCGCTTGCTGCGTATCCGCATTCACCGGGACCACAACCCGGTGGCGGTGTCTGCCCCGGCCTGGATCGAGCCGGGCCTGCGCCAGGCCATGGGGCGCTATTTCCGTTGCCCGGTGACGGAATCTGACCACTATGCGCTGGCATTCGACAAGGCCAACGCCCAACACATGCTGGCCGCCAGCGATACCCAGCTCGCCGCCATGCTGGACGCCACCCTGGCCCAGCGCCTGGCGGACTCGGAGCGGGCCTCTCTGGCCAGCAAGCTGACCCTGTGGATCGAGCAACGTTTGCCTGATGGCGAGCCGTCCCTGACGGAGGCGGCGGCGGAATGCTGCATGAGCTCACGGAGCCTGCAGCGGCGGCTGGCCGATGAGGGGTTGAGCTGGAAGCAATTGGTGGAAGACACCCGCAAGATGCTGGTGGAGCGCCACCTGCGAACCCCAGGGATGACGGTGACGCAGATGGCCTTTTTGCTGGGGTTCTCGGAAGTGAGCGCGTTTTCCCGGGCGTTCAAGAAATGGTTCGGGGTGTCGCCGAGTCAGTTTCGGTAGCTAATCGCGGTAAGACGATCAACTGTGCGGGTTTTTCTGCTGCCCCTTCGCGATGCGAGCATCGCTTCCCACAGTAGAAAAGATGTTCCTCAGAGGCTTCACGCCTTGCCGGTGCGCTCGCGGTGGGCTATTTATGCACCAGCAGTCCGAAGTTTTTTGAACGCATGCAGAATACCTTGGTGCCCGAAAATCAACCAGATTGCGACCCCTAGCTCAACAACGGTTGCCACTATGGCTGCAATGGTTTCTGGAGATAGTGAGAAATCATAATCCTGTTGATAAATGGCGAGGATATATACTCCCCAGTAGATTGCATCTGACAGCGCTCTTGCAAAAAGCCAGAGCCCTAGCAAAGTACAGCCGATCTCAATTAACGATGCGCCTTCTTTGGAAATGGGCTTTCCTGGCTTCTTCATAACCGGTAATAGCTTGCGTGCTACGGTGAGTGGGAAAAACCACAAAACAAGAAAAGCAGACAAAGGGATTGCCACCACCACTGAAAGCAAGAGCCAGGTATAGGGATATTCGAAATCCAGCATCGGCACGGTTTCGACTGCTGATTTTGTAGCTAAGACCGCAAAGAAAACTCCGGCAAGCTTTGATGCTATGGCAATAACTTCTTCCCTGGAAAGCATTGAGAATCCCTCTGTATTTCAATTTTTCTAAGATTTCTGGCCGGAAAGAGATCGTGCTTCCGGTATCAATTCTGGGTCTGCGTAACCTGATTGCTCGTGGATCGCTTACTTTTTGGATCGAAATAAACGTGGCTGCCAGATCAGAAGCGTCCCTGAGGCGAGCATCATCAAGCCTATGTTGACTGCTTGTTCGGGCGACGCATGGATGGAACCCCGGCCCCCTGATGGTGGCTTTATCCCTTTGCCGTCCAATCCCTCATTGATGACGGCTCCTCCCAGAACCAGAAACACCACACCAACAATCATCAGTCCGGAATCTTTCCGCATTTTTTCTTGCCTGGTTATTAGGTGTCGGCGTCGTGGAAGCAGCTATAAAGTTGCATATCGCCTGATAAAAGCAGAAAAGTCAGCGGGTTACAAACCAACCTTTGTGGTGGCTGACAGCAAAAGAGAGATCAGGCCTTGCCGGTGCGCTCGCGGTGGGGGCAGCCGGGCCAGCAGCAGGGGCGCCGTTTGCCGGCGGTGAGGTTTTCCCTGGCACGGGTGATGCGACCCTGTCGGGTTGCCTCTCTTTTGGCATCTTCAATCCAGCAGATCCATTCGTTGCGGGCCAACGGGGTGATGTCTTCCCATTGCACCAGCATGGCGCTGTCCGCCTGGAGGGTTTGGCGAAGGTCGTCGGGCAGTGGGTGGACCACGCCGCCGCTGATGGTCTGATTGTCCATGATCCGGGTTCCCTGTCAGGGAGCTTTGAAAAAACTTATAACATGCCTGATTTTTGTGGGAAGCGATGCTTGCATCGCGAAGGAGCCTGTAAGACCGCCGCTATTCGCGATGCAAGCATCGCTTCCCACAGAAAGGGGTTTTCAGAAGCTCCTTCTCAACGCACCGACCATAGCAAAAGGCGGTGGGCGGTCACTATGACCTGAGTCGCTGTGTTCGGTTCTTCCAGCGATTGCCTGGCGTTTCGAGCCTGGGCGGGGCGATGGTGCAGTTCGCCTGAGGCTCAGTGCACCCTACCCAGACATTGGAAGGGGTGGGCGTCTTCCAGTTCGAAGGCCAGGGCCAGCAGCAGGGCGTCTTCGCCGTTAGCGGCGGAGAGCTGGACGCCGATGGGCAGGCCATCGTCGGTCTGGCCCAGGGGCAGGGAAATGCCGGGGCCGCCGGAGGCGTTGTTGGCGGGGGTGAAGGTGGTGTAGCGAAGCAGTCGTTCCAGTTGGGTGTCGAAGGGCAGGTCCGCGCCCAGGTAGCCGATCTGCGGGGTGGTGTGGGCCAGTACCGGGCTGAGGATGACATCGTATTGGTTGAAGGTGTCGGCGTAGCGCTGCCGGGCCAGGCGTAGCTGGCGTAGCATGCCCGGGGTTTTCAGGAAGCGTTGTTTGTAATAGTCGGCCAGGCCATGGGTGAGCGGATCCAGTTGGTTGGCATCGAACCCTTGTGGAAACAGGGCCTTGCCGCCCTTGCTGACCAGAAAGCCGAGCATGGCCCAATAGAGCAGAAAATCCTCCACGAACCGGGCCGGCAGGTCGATGCGGGCCTCTTCCACGGTGTGGCCCAGGCTTTCCAGCAGGCGGGCGGTGTCTTCCACGGCGCGGCGGGTCTGTGGGCAGGTGGCGTCGCCGGTGACGGAGTCGATCATCATGCCCACGCGCAGCCGTTGCTTGCCCGGGCCGGTGACCTGGCCGATGGGTTTGAGCTTGCGGTTGCGGTAGTAGCGTTCCGCTTCCATGAAGAAGTGGGCGGTGTCGCGGACGCTGCGGGTGAGCACGCCATCGTTGACGATATTCACTGGCAGTACCTTGGCGGCGTCCTGGTCGATCAGGCGCCCGCGGGTGCCTTTCAGGCCCACCAGGCCACAGCAGGCGGCGGGAATACGGATGGAGCCACCGCCGTCGTTGCCATGGGCGATGGGCACGGCGCCAGCGGCCACCAGGGCGGCGCTGCCCCCGGAGGAACCGCCGGCGGAGTAGTCGCTGTGCCAGGGGTTGCGGGTGGCGGGCACGCCGGCCTGTTCGGTACTGGCGGTGAAGCCGAAGGCGGGCAGGGTGCTTTTGCCCAGCAGGTTGAAGCCCTGGGCCAGGTACTGTTTGGCGATGCCGCTGGTCTTCTTTAGCGGCGCCTGACCCAGGGCGCGGCTGCCGTGGCCGGTGGGCAGGCCGCGCAGGTCCAGGTTGTCCTTTATCAGGCTGGGGACGCCGGCGAAGAAGCCGGTGAAGCGTTTGCTTTCGGCGCGCTGGCGGGCGGCGTCGAAGGTGTCCAGAGTGAGGCCCTGGAGGGTGGGCTCCACCCGCTGCAGTCGGGCAATGGCCGCTTCGGTGACTTCCCGGGTACTGACTTGGCCCTGGCGCAGCCGCTCGGCCAATGCGGTGGCATCGTCGTGGTTGAGGGCATCATCGCAGTAGGCGTGGAGGTGTTTGCTGGCCATGGGGCTCTCCCGGTTAAATGATGCACGATAGTACCAGTTTGATTGGGTGCGAGTGGGCCAATTGTTGTTTTACGGCGTTTAGCAGAGCCCGTGTTGTACCACGGCAGGCAGGGCAGGCGGAATGGTTCGTGTCGGGGCCTTGCGAGCAAGCTTCCAACGGGAACGGGGTTTTTCCCGGTGAGCGGTTTGTCTGTATCTGCCGGGGGGTGGAATCGTGCCGCCAGCGACGTTATTCGCTGCGCTCACCCCTTCGGGGCCGCCCTGCGGGCGTTGCTTCGCTACGCTCCTACGGGAGGAGAGTGTCGCGGGTTAAGATTCTGGTTTTATCCTCAGTGGACTTTGTGCCCTCTGTGGTGAAGCCGCTTTTGAATCCTGGTTAGCGGGCGCGTTCGACGCGCTTGTGCTGGGCCAGCAGGTGGCGAGCCAGGCTGGTGAGTTCGGCGATGCTGCCGACTACCGCATCCGGGCGGTGGGGGTGCTTGACGGTGTTGGGGAAGATCTTGTCCAGCCAGGCCTGATTCCAGCCGGCGCCGTTGTAGAAGATGGAGGTGATGCCCGCTTCCTTGGCGGCGATCACGTCGGTGGTGCTGTCGCCCACGTACCAGCAACTTTCCGATGGTGGGATACCCAGCTTTTCCATGGCGAGCAGCAGCATTTCCGGCGACGGTTTGCGTTTGCTCACGTCGCTGCCACACACCACTACGTCAAACAGATCTTCCCAGCCGGTGCCGTCCACCAGTGCGAGTTCGTGTTCGAGAAAGTCCCGCTTGCGGTTGGAGATCAGGCCGACCTTTACGCCAATGGCACGGATGCGTTCCAGTTGCTCGCGGATGTCGTCTTCCAGCGGGAACACTTCGTCCACGTATTTTTTATAGGCCTCATCGAAGGCCTGGTGAGCGCGGCCCTTGGCGTCCTGGTCGCTGCCGAACAGCACTTCGAAGATATCGGTGCGGGAAATCTTGCGTTGCGCAACGATCTTGGGGTGCAAGCGCTTGTTGTCTTTTACATAGATGAGCAGCTTGGCATCTTCGATGGTTTTGGAGTCATCCGGGTCCAGCAGGCGGTCCCACAGGTCGAGCTCTTGCAGGTGGGGCAATACATCGTCCACGGCGTGGTACATGGCATCGTGGGTGTCCACCAGGGTGGCGTGCCAGTCGATGAGGATGGCCTCGGGTTTCGCGTGGGGCAGTTGCAGGATGCTCATGGTGCTCTGTCCTTGCGGTTCATAACGTATTGTTAGCACAAAACCTGTGGCGCTGATGTGAACCCGTGGCGGATGGGTGCTGGTCAGGTTGCTGGCCACCCGTATAGCATCCCTATTCAAGGTGGCATTGTTCAAGTTGGTTGGTGCAAGGGAGTAAGAGCATGGGATGTGTGGCAGGGAAGAGAGCGCTGAGCTGGATGGTGTTGGTCGGCGGCCTGTTGTTGTCGGGGCTGTCGCTGGCCAGTGAGTTGCCGTCGGCGGAGGCGATTCGCGCGGCACTGAAGCAGGCCCATGAGCGTTATCAAGGCCTGGATGAAGGGGCCAACGCGGATTACATCCCGGCCCTGGCGGAAGTGGACTCGAACATTTTCGGCATTGTGCTGGTGACGGTGGATGGCCGGGTGTTCAGTGTCGGCGATGTGAAGTCCGAGGTGTCGATCCAGTCCATCTCCAAAGTCTTCACCATGGCGCTGGTGATGGAAGATAAGGGCGTGGCAGCGTTTCCCGAATCCATGGGGGTGGATGCCACCGGGCAACCGTTCAATTCCATCAACGCCATTGAGCAGTACCGGGGGGCGGAAATGAATCCGCTGGTCAACGCCGGGGCGATTACTGCCACCAGCATGGTGCAGGGGCGCAATGCCGATACGGTATGGAAAAAGATCCTCGCGTTTTATAACGATATTGCCGGCCGTGAACTCACCGTGCAGCAAGACATCTATGCCTCAGAGGCGGCCACTAATCAGCGTAACCAGGCCATCGCCCATCTGATGCATGCCTATGGCCACCTGCAGGGCGATCCGGTGCAGGCCACGGATATCTATACCCGGCAGTGTTCGGTGGGGGTCAATGCCCGGGACCTGGCCGTAATGGCGGCGGGCCTGGCCAACGGCGGGGTGAATCCGGTGACCGGCAAGACGGTGATGACGGCGGCGAATGTGCCCGAGGTGCTGGCGGTCATGGCCACCGCCGGTTTGTATGACGATGCCGGCAAATGGTTGTATGCCACCGGCTTGCCCGCCAAGAGTGGGGTGGGCGGCGGCATTATTGCGGTGTCGCCGGGCAAGTTCGGTATCGCGGCTATTTCGCCGCCGCTGGATACGGCGGGCAACAGTGTGCGCGGGCAGAAAGCCATTGCCGATATTTCCGCGGCGCTGGGGGGTAATCCGTATGAGGTGGTGCCGTATCAGCGGTAGCCGGGTGATGTCGGGAAAGACCGGGCCTGAACGTAGGGTGCAGTTCGCTTAGACTCAGTGCACCCTACGCATTGTCTTGCGTTGTTCGACTCAGAGCTCGCCGAGTACGGTGTCAGCGCTGCTCTTGTCCACGCCTTTTTCATCCACGCCGATGTATTCCACCACGCCATCGTTAGCGATCAGGGCGAAGCGTTTGCTGCGCATACCCATGCCGCCGCCGGTGGCATCCAGCTCCAGGCCCAGGGCTTTGGCGAATTCCGCGTTGCCGTCGGCCAGCATGGTGATGTGCTCGGCGTTCTGGTCTTTCTGCCAGGCATCCATGACGAAGGCGTCGTTGACGGCCATGCAGGCGATGGCGTCAGCCTTTTCCAGAATGGCATCGGCGTTGATCACGAAGCCGGGCATGTGAGTGTTGGAACAACCCGGGGTAAAGGCGCCGGGTACCGCGAACAGGACCACTTTGCGGCCCTTGAAAAAGTCACTGGTGTTCAGGTCTTCGGGGCCTTTGGCGCCGTTGGTCTTGATCGTCAGTGCGGGAAGGGTGTCGCCGGCTGCAATGGTCATGATTCGCATCCTTTCTGAAGTGGATGTCCACTGTAACAAAGACGCGGTGACAGGAAAGGGGGAGGCGGGGCAGAAACAAAAAACGCCCCATTAAAAGGGCGTTTTTTGTGGTGCTTGATAACGTATTAGCCGAGCAGACCCAGCAGGCCGCCCAGTACCGGACCGAGTACCGGGATGGTGGTCAGGGCATCGTTGAGCGGAGCCAGCAGGTTGCCAGCTTCGCCTTCACCCAGCAGGGACACCAGCAGGTTACCGACCAGGTCGCCGACCAGCGGCAGTTCTTCCACCAGCGCGGATACGGTATCCAGCAGGTTGCCGTCCTGATCCATGATGCCGTCGAGCAGGCCGGAAGGATCACCGCTCAGCAGGCCGCCCAGCAGGCTGCTCAGCAGGTCGCCAAGAACCGGGATCTGTTCCAGCATGGCCAGGTCCGGGGTGAGGATGTCGCCACCGGCGCCGCCCTGCAGGGTGGTGAGGATCTGGTTGAGCAGATCACCCAGTACCGGGATCTCGTTGAGCATCTCGGTGCCTGGTAGCAGCTCACCGCCGGTGCCAGCTCCGGTCAGGGCGGCCAGCAGGCCGTTCAGAACGTCACCCAGCACCGGGATCTGTTCCAGCAGGCCGGTGAACTGTTCCAGCTGACCGGCGGAGTCGGTCAGGCAGTCCAGCGGGTTGGCGGCGTCGCAAGACACAGCGCCCAGCAGCTGATTGACCACGTCACCCAGTACCGGCACGTTGGCCAGCAGGTCGGTAACCATGGCCAGCTGCTCGCCTTCCAGGGCACCCATCAGGGTTTCCAGGCTCAGGGCATCGGTGGGCAGGCCACCGCTGTCGCCACCGGCAGC
>Ga0208835_100298_pt1 | contig 12335 bp, 10 predicted proteins | sample DeeseametaMP1374_FD_184190 | JGI IMG/M metagenome (GOLD analysis project Ga0208835, IMG submission 184190) | Marine microbial communities from the Deep Indian Ocean - MP1374 (SPAdes) | ecosystem: Environmental > Aquatic > Marine > Oceanic | place: South of Port of Lincoln, Great Australian Bight... | reverse complement strand
TGCCCGACTTCCTGCCAGCCCTGATCCAGGGCTTTAACCAGTGCCGCATAGCCCTCGCCGCCAATGGGGCCCTGCCACTCGATGGTTCCCCGTTGCACTTGCTCTTCATGGGTGAATTGCCAGGTGCCGGTGATCATGGCCACGTCACCCTCATTGCTCTGCATGCCCTGAAAGCGGCTGAGTTGCAGATCCAGTTTCCCCAGTTCAGGGAGTGTTGTCTGGCTTGCCAGGGTGGCCGCCAGCGCCCGCTGTAGTTGCGAGCCCAGTGGCTCCGCCCAGCGATGCTGGCGGGCCACGTGCAGTTCGGTGTCGCTCAGTTGCAACACGATGCCGCCCTGGTCCAGATAGCTGGCCAGGCTTACGCGAATCTGTAGTGGGCTGTGGCCACTGTGGCTGGCGCCGGGTAGCAGGTAGTCCGGCGCGGGTGCCGGCGGGGTCTGGCTGCAGGCGCTCAGCCACACCATCAGGGTGACCAGCAGGCCGGAAATGAACAATGATTTCATTGGCGGGAGCCTCTGGGTTGCGGATCGGGGGCCGGCTGGCGCTGGAAGATCAGTGCATTGGGCTGCCGATTCAGGGTATCCAGCAGCGGTTCGGCGTCGTTGAGTAGACGATCCAGTTTCTGCAGGGTGCCTTGCAGTTGCTGGTAGCCGTCGCCGCCGGTCTGCCAGCCCTGCAGCGTACCTTCCAGGGCGCCGAGGGTGCCGGTAAGCCGTTCCGGCAGGGCATTGAGTGCCGGGTCGGCCAGCAGGGCTTCGAGCCGTTGGGTGGTGCCGGCCAGGTTGTCCAGGTTGCGGTTCAGGTTGCCGGCAATGGATTCCATGGGCAGGTTGTTGAGGGTATCCAGAAGCCGCTGGATCTTGTCCTCGATCTTGCTGATGCCGCCGCTGTCGATCGTGGGGAAAACGGCCACATCCGCATAGCGTTCGCCACTGTTGGCAGCGGGCGTGTCGGCATGGAAATCCAGATCCACAAACAGGGCACCAGTGAGCAGGTTGCCCGGCTTCAGGCTGGCGCGCAGACCATCATCAATCATGCGATCGATTTCCTGCCGCCAGCGCTGTGTATCTTCCCGGCTCTGGTGAGTGATGCGTTGGGGTTCCAGGCGGATCAGCACCGGAATGGGAGCACTGCTGATCGTGCCCGGGCCCGATTGGGCAAAGCTCCAGGCCACTTGTTCCACGGTGCCCACACGGATGCCGCGATACTCCACCGGGGCGCCGGTTTTCAGGCCCCGCACACTACTCTCCACCAGCAACACATAATCCAGGGTGTCGGTGTAGAGAGCCCGCCGGGCGCTTTCTTCATCGTTGTGCAGGGTGAACTCCCGCTCGTCTTTTACCGGGTCGCCGGCGCGCATATTGCCATCAGGGACGGCAAAGGTGATGCCGCCGCCGATCAGGGCTTCCAGGGAATGGATCTGAGCCTGGAAGCCGCGGGCATCGAGCTTGAAGCCAAGCCCGTTGACCTGCCAGAAACGGCTGCTGTCCGAGACCAGCACGTCGTAGGGCTTCTGGATAAAGATGCGGTGGTGGAAGCGCTTGTCGCTGGCATTGAAGCGGGTTTCCACCACCCGGCCCACTTTCAGGCTGCGAAAATGCACCGGGTCGCTCACGTCCACATTGGTCCCTGCCTCGCTGACCAGTTTCAGGAACAGGCCGGCGCCGGTTTTTTCCGGGGGCGGCGTGTCCTGTACCTGAAAACGCTTGCCCTTCTTGCCGCTTTCGCCGGGCATCAGCTCGATGTAGGAGCCGGACAGTACCGTGTTCAGGCCACTCACGCCCTCCCTGCTGATCCGGGGTTTGACCACCCAGAAGCGGGTGTCCTCGGCCAGCATGCGGTCGGTGTCTGACTGCATCTGTACGGTCAGCAGTGTGTGGCTCATGTCATCCGACAGCCTCACGCTTTCTACCAGGCCGACCTGCACATTGCGGGTTTTCACCGGCGTCTTGCCGGCGTTGATGCCTTCCGCATCCGCCAGTTTCAGGGTGATCACTGGCCCCTGGCTGGAGAGATAACTGAACACCAGCCATAGGCCGATCAGGGCCGCGGCCAGAGGAATCAGCCAGACGGCGGAAAGCCGGGTGCGGCGGGGTTCGGCTTGGGTGTCACTCAAGGCTGATGCTCCGGTTGTGTGTTGCGGGCCAGATTCTGCTGCTGGTCCCAGATCAGGCGCGGATCAAACTGGTGGGCTGCCAGCATGGTAAATATCACCACAGCGGAAAAGGCCACGCCACCGACGCCCGGGGTCACGGTAAGAATATTGCCCATCTGGAATAGGGCGACAATGATGGCCACCACAAACACATCGATCATGGACCAGCGGCCCACCCATTCGGTGACCCGGTAGAGCGCCATCTGGTTTTTCATGTCCAGGGTGTCGCGCCGGCGGCTGGCAATACACAGCCAGCCCAGCGCCAGAATTTTCCCGAACGGCACCAGCACGCTGGCGGTAAAAATGATCAGGGCGATGGGCCAGTCGCCGTGGCGCATGAACAGCATGACGCCGGCAATGATGGTGGACGGCTCGTTCTGCCCCAGGCTGGTGGTGGTCATGATGGGAAACAGGTGGGCGGGGAAGCAGCACAGGATGGCGGTGATCAGCAGTGCCCAGACCCGTTGCAGGGTCAGCGGATGGCGATCATGCAGGCTGCTGTGGCAGCGGTGGCAACGGGGAGTGCCCCGGGCTTGCAGTTGCCCGCAGCGCTGGCAGCCGATCAGGCCCTGGGTGCGTGCGGTCAGTCCGCTGCGGGCGGCGGCGGGTTGCTGCAGATTGCCCAGCAGCCGTTGCCACAGGCTGACGGTATTCATGCGGGTGACGGTAATCAGCAGCAACAGGGCGTAGCCGGAAAAGGTCCAGAAGGCGGAGAGTAGCTGGATATGGGCCATGGCGACGATCTTCACCAGGCTAACCAGCGCGGCGATGGCAAACACGTCTGCCATCATCCAGGGCTGCATGCGGGGTAGCCAGCGTGCCAGCAACAGGCTGCCGGGAAGATGACGGGTAGCGGAGAGGCTCAGGTGTACCCAGCAAATCGACAATAGATAGAGGGCCGGGATCACGATGATGGTGGCAATGACGATAACGGCCAGTGATGGGTGGTGATAGACCGCCAGTTCCCAGGCCGCATCGGTCACCGTCATGGCTCGCTCGATGCCATTTTTTTCGAAACCGATGTAAGGAAAGAGCAGTGACAGGCCGAGCAGAATCAGCGCGGTAAAGGCCAGCGCGGGAGTCAGTTGATCGCTCTGCGCCTGGCGCATCAGCGGGTGCCGGCAGCGCGGGCATTGCAGCCAGCCACTATGCTGGCCAAGGTCAACGTCGCAGACCAGGTCGCATTCGTGGCAAGGCAGAAGCAATGTCTGGTTATGCGCTGTGGGCGGAGAATCCTGCGCCATCGCATCCTTTCCTTGGGCATCAGCTACGTTACAAGCTTCAAGCTACAACGCGGGCCCGGTGGTTGCCAGCCCGGGCGCGTTTGGGCCGCGATTTGTAGCGGGTACTCGATGCGGCATGACCGAACAGGCTTGCTCCGCGAGGCCCAGGCCTTGCCGATTAGCACGAGCCCAACCCCGCGTTGCAGCTTGTAGCTTGCGGCTAATCCCTGGGCGCGTAATCGAACACGTCGCAGTGGATATTACCGGCGGGGACGCCTTCTTCCACCAGCGCATCGAACACCGCCCATGCCATGGGCGGGGAGCCGCCCAGGTAGAACAGGGGCAGCTCTGGTTCGTTCAGTGCTGCCAGTGCCGCTTCGTGCACCAGGCCTTCGGCGTGGTCCGGATGACGGATGTCGGACAGGGCGGTGGTGAAATCGAAGTCTTTCAGTGCCATCTTCCACTGGGCGGGGAGTGTCGGCAGGTAGAGATCTTCCGGGGTGCGGGCACCCCAGAACAGGCGGACCGGGTGGTCGAAGTCCAGGGCGATCAGGCGCTCGACCATGGCTTTCACCGGGGCAAAGCCGGTGGAGCCACAGATAAACCACACTGGCTGCTCCGGGGCACTGTCGATAAAGCGCATGCCGGCGGGCAGGGTGGCGCTGACGGTGCTGGCTGATTCCAGGTAAGCCATGATGTCCTGGGCGGCACTATTGTCGTCGCCATGACGGATGTGCAGCTCCAGGCGGCGGCCATCGCAATGGTTGGCGATGGAAAAGGGGAAGCCCTCGCCGTTCAGGTTGAGCATCATGTATTGCCCGGCATGCCATTGCACGCGCTTGCCGGCGGGCAGCTGCAACCAGACCCGGCTGACATCGTGATTGAGCGCTTCAATCTGTTGAATCTGGCAATGCACTTCATGGCTCGGCAGTTCGCCGGGAGCGGTCACCTCGGACACATCTATCTCACAGTCGCTGAGTGGCTGAGCGATGCAGTATAACACCTGGGTGCTATCGGCATCGCCCGCATGAATGGTGTGGTTTCTTTGCTGAACGTGTCCGCGTTGAAGCGTTCCCATGCAGCGCTCACAGACACCGTTCCGGCAAGCCACCGGAAAGCCGAAGCCAGCCTGCTGGCCGGCCTCGACGATGGTCTGGTCAATCCGGCAGGGGAAGGAGCCTTTGCCGGTGACGGATAGGGTGTAGGTCTGTGGCACGGTTGGATGAATTGATAATGGAAAATTGAGAATTGATAACGAAAGCCACTTCCAGTTGGCACTGCAGGTGGCTTCATGGGGTTTACGTTATCAATTATCCATTCTCAATCATCAATTGCCTGTTCGTTATGCCCCAACGCCCACAAACAGCGCCACGATACAGCCCATGCCGAAGGCCCATACCAGGGTGCGGGCGCTGGCCCAGTCGGCGATATAGCAGACGGTGAACATCACCCGGCTGACCACGAAGGCCAGGGCGATGCCGTCGATGGTGGGTTGAGGAGCGGTCTGGGCCAGGTGGGCAATGATCACGGCCGCGGCAAAGGCGGGGGTGACTTCGAAGCCGTTTTGCTGGGCCCAGTGAGCACGCTTGCGGCTGCCTTCCAGGGTTTCCAGGAATTCGCGGGGGTTATGGTTCTGCTTCGGCCCGAAACCGCCCTGAAATTTGGCGATGGCGGTATTCAGGTAGGGCAGGAAAATGGCGGCAAGCACGCACCAATAGGCAAGCGTCATGATGTTCTCTCCGTGGTTTTTATATGCCGTAGGAGCGGCGTTTGAGCCGCGAAGCCATTTTGGAAAAGATCTCTGGGGCTTCGCGGCTCAAGCGCCGCTGCTACGGGAATGTAGATTAGGTTATCTCAGTCTTTGTCATCGGCCTGTGAGGCTAGCAGGCATGCCTCAATCACCGCAAAACGATCCTGCCCCCAGACCATGGTGTTTTCGGTCAGGAAGCTGGGTACGCCCCAGCTGCCGGCGGCCATCATGGCGTTGCGGTTGTCTTCGGCGCGGTCGCGCCAGCTGTCGTCATCCAGCCAGCGGCGGGCCCGGTTCCAGTCCAGGCCGGCATTTTCCACCAGGAATTTCAGGCCATTGTCGGTGGCGGCATTGATGCCCTGGCTCCAGATGCCGGTGGCGGCGGCGCGCAACCATTCGCGCAGACGACCTTCCTTCTCGGCAAAAGGCCAGATGGCCATGCAGCGTTCCACCCCGGCACCCACCGGATCGCACACCTTGCCGAACGGCACCTTGTGCAGGCGGGCTTCCCGGGCGGCGTCCTTGAGAATGTAGAAACGCTTGGCCTTGGGCACCGAGAGCCCGCGCATAACCATGGGCAGTACCGGGCGGATTTTCAGGTTCAGGCCGTAATGGTCGGCCATGGCATAGGTGCGGGCCAGGGCCAGATAGGAATAGGGGCTGCGGAACGAGAAAAACAGCACCAGCGGTTTGCCTTTCAGGCCTTCCGGCACGTCTTTCAATCGGGCGCGTTTGGCGCGGCCGTAGGGCAACGGCCAGTCCGCGCTGCCAAGCCCCAGGTCGTTGAGACGATTGGCCAGGTGGTCCAGCCGCTCGATGCTCCAGTACCACTCACCCTCGTACTGCAAGGTGCCGGTGAGGTAGTGGCCGTCCTTGAGGAACTGGTCGCGACGAGCTTCCAGGGACAGCTGTGCCCGGTCGGCGGCCATCTGGCCGTGCTCGGTGAGCAGGTCTTCCAGCTTGTCGTGGTTGTTGCGCCACAGGGCATCGGCCAGGGCGGCGGCCAGGCTCCAGAAGCGCTCGTCGCCCTCGTGTTTGAGCAGGCAGCGGGTGGCCGCCAGGCTCACTTCCCGGGGGGGCAGTTGCCAGGTCTTGGGGAAATCCAGATCGTGAACGCGGGCAAGCTGGATGGCATCGCGGGGGGCCAGCTCTTCGAGCATGTCCGCCGCCGGGTACATCTGCTGATCCAGGTACAGCATCACCCGGGGGGTGATAGTGATGCCGAAGTGCCGGGCAAAGCGGGGCAACACCTGGGCCATCAGTACTGAGTAGGGATCGTCAATGCGGAAGTAGAAGACTGCCTGATGAGGGCGCCGTTGCAGCTTGCGGCGCCATTCGCGAAAGCCCCGCCGCCATTGTTGCAGGCGTTCGCTGGTGATCAGCTTGGCCACCAGTGGCATCAAACGTTGTGTCAGACTCATTAACAGAGTGCTCCTCGTATTGGGCACAAGCCGGGACCGCCGGGGGGATAACGCGCCGGGGCCGGTCAGGGTTCCTACGATACTTGTTCAGAAAGCGCCCTGTGGCAACACCCGGGTTGCCTGGGTGCGGCAGCGGTCATGGATGTCGGGCGGGAAAAGAGACACAAGAAAAGGGCGGCTCGAAAGCCGCCCTGGTCCGTTATTTGTTCAGCTGGCTGAGATCCCGCACGGCGCCGCGGTCGGCGCTGGTCGTCAGGGCCGCATAGGCTTTCAGGGCGGTGGACACCCGCCGTGGACGCATTTCCATGGGCTTGTAGGCCAGTTTGCCGCGGGCTTCCATCTTGCTGCGGCGATGAGCCAGTTCCTCGTCGGAAATGTCCAGGTTGATGGTGCGGTTGGGGATGTCGATGGCGATGGTGTCGCCTTCTTCCACCAGGGCAATGGCGCCGCCTTCGGCTGCTTCCGGGGAAGCATGGCCGATGGACAGGCCGGAGGTGCCGCCGGAGAAACGGCCATCGGTGAGCAGGGCGCACTGCTTGCCCAGCCCCTTGGATTTCAGGTAGCTGGTGGGGTAGAGCATTTCCTGCATGCCCGGGCCGCCCTTGGGGCCCTCGTAGCGGATCACCACCACATCACCGGCGACGACCTGGTCGCCGAGGATGGCGCGCACGGCGGAATCCTGGGATTCGAACACCCGGGCGCGGCCGGTGAAGGTGAGGATGGAGTCATCCACCCCGGCGGTTTTCACGATGCAGCCGCGCTCGGCGATATTGCCGTACAGCACGGCCAAACCGCCATCCTTGCTATAGGCGTTCTCATAGTTACGGATGCAGCCGTTTTCCCGGTCATTATCCAGGCTGTCCCAGCGGGTGTCCTGGCTGAAGGCGGTCTGGGTAGGGATGCCCGCCGGCCCGGCGGTGAACATCTTTTTCACCCCTTCATCGCTGGTGCGCATGATGTCGTAGTGCTCCAGCGCTTCCGCCACGCTGGCGGAGTGCACCATGGGAATATCCCGGTGCAGCAGCCCGGCCCGGTCCAGTTCGCCGAGAATACCCATCACGCCACCGGCGCGGTGCACGTCTTCCATATGGTACTTCTGGGTGGCCGGCGCCACTTTCGACAGGCAGGGCACCTTGCGGCTGAGCCGGTCGATGTCTTCCATGGTGAAATCCACTTCGCCTTCCAGGGCGGCGGCCAACAGGTGCAGCACGGTGTTGGTGGAACCGCCCATGGCGATATCCAGGCTCATGGCATTTTCGAAGGCCTTCACCGAGGCGATGTTGCGTGGCAGTACCGCTTCCACATCCTGTTCGTAGTACAACTTGGCCACATCCACGATGCGGCGGCCGGCCTCCAGGAACAGTTCGCGGCGGTCTGCGTGGGTGGCGAGCAGTGAGCCGTTCCCCGGCAGGGACAGGCCCAGCGCCTCGGTCAGGCAGTTCATGGAGTTGGCGGTGAACATGCCGGAGCAGGAGCCGCAGGTGGGGCAGGCGGAACGCTCCACTTCGTTCAGGGTGGCTTCGTCCACGCTGTCATCGGCGGCCATCACCATGGCGTCCACCAGATCCAGCTTGCCCTCGGCCAGCTTGGTCTTGCCCGCTTCCATGGGGCCGCCGGACACGAAGATCACCGGGATGTTCAGGCGCATGGCGGCCATCAGCATGCCGGGGGTGATCTTGTCGCAGTTGGAAATGCACACCAGCGCATCGGCGCAGTGGGCGTTGACCATGTACTCCACGGAATCGGCAATGATGTCGCGGCTGGGCAGGGAGTAGAGCATGCCGTCGTGGCCCATGGCGATGCCGTCATCCACCGCAATGGTATTGAATTCCTTGGCGATGCCGCCGGCCTTTTCCACTTCGCCGGCCACCAGCTGGCCCATGTCCTTCAGGTGTACGTGCCCGGGCACGAACTGGGTAAAGGAGTTGGCGATAGCAATAATCGGTTTACCGAAGTCCCCGTCCTTCATGCCCGTCGCGCGCCACAGGGCACGGGCGCCGGCCATGTTACGGCCATGGGTGGTGGTACGGGAGCGATACTGCGGCATGGGAACCTCGTAATGATCGATAGCGGGACATAAGCCCGGCATTGTAACCCACAGTCACACGCTGTTGGAGCCTAGCTCGCAAGGCGAAGAAGCGGGGTGCAGGCACGCCCCTGGAGTATCGTCCGCCCCAATCGACTCAAACCAGGCCCGGAGGGGCCTGCCCTGCCCCACTCACCGTTGGAGCCATGCTCGCATGGTGAAATAGCCAAGAGCCCCGGGAATGAAGAAGCTCACCCTCAGAGAGGCAAAGCCGTTTTTCACCAGCGCGCCAGTTGAATATGTAGGATATGGCTTACAGATTTTTGTAAGTTGCCGAGATAGAGTGATTTTTCAGGTTTGGGGCTGCAAGAAAAGTCCGCACTAATTTTCCCGTTCAACACGCAAAAACAAGAATAATTCCTGACTTGCGGCTAAAACATTGGCTGCCTTGATTTTTTGAGTAGATTCAGGGAAGAAGGGGCCGAGGATATATTGCAAAGTGATATATCGCATCTGCAATTGAATACGCTGTCATATGTCGCGGGGCATCGACGAGAGTCAAATGGATAGGTATCTGAATTTCAAGATTGACACCAAGAAATATGACTTTGACGTGCAGAAGCCGAAAGGTGATTCATATTTTTACTGGTGCGAGATCTGCAAAACAATATTGCCGTCCAATCCTGCTTACCCGGTAAGGTGCGCGTGTCACAATATCAATTTGGATCCGGAGATGTTCAAGGTGGGCGTCAGAAACTACAAAAAATTCACGGTCCTTGAGCTTGTCATATAACAAGGTCAGCCACGGCGACGGCTACTACATTGCGGCTTCGCCTCCATTTCGTAGCCGCGCGCTGAGCGGCGTTAGATTGGAAAAAAGATCATGAATGCCGCAGATTTTCTGAGGACTGAGTATGCGAAGCAGCTTCTTCGCAATGCCGATGTGATCGAGACAGAGTTAGGGCAGTTCAATGCTCGGTGGGTTAGCTTCTGGGGCCGCAACGCAGATCACCTTGGCACGCTGCTAATTTGTCACCTTATAGTCGAGCACCATATTGATGAATGGCTCGAAGCTGCAAATCCCGGCATGAAGCCTGTGGGTGAAACTCGTTTATCGTTCGCCCAAAAAATGGAGCTTCTTGATGGTGTAGAGGCAACCATTCAATGGCTATTGCCCGGGATTCGCAGACTGAATCGAATCCGAAATCGGCTTGCTCACAATCTGGAGGCAGCAATTTCTGATGACGATCTGAAGCCAATTCAGGAGATTGTCTGGCCATGGCGCACAGCCGCAGGAAAACCCTGCAATAGCGGTATCAGCTTGGTTAGGGACTTTACCTTAATGGTTAGTGGAATGCTGAATTCACAAGCTCACTCTATTCGTCGGTACGGTTCTGGGTGCGGTCTTGTTGCGTATCAGCGGTGGCTCAAGAATGCTATGTCTGCCGGAGATGATCCCGTTGAGTAAAGACATGAAATCTAACAATCGCGGGCACGGCGACAGCTTTTTTATTGCGGCTACGCCTTCATTACAAAGCTGCGCGTGCTAGGAAGCAAGGAGGGATCTGTGCTATTTGCGATCATGAGCGATGGCCCCAAGCCTGTATGGAGGCTTGTTAAAGATCAGCAAGATATTTGCCGGTTTTCTTATCCGCAGTCTCTTCGTGGAAGGGCAGATTTTGAGATGCGGCTAAGCTCTGGAGAAAGGCTGAAATTAATTGACAAAGGGTTTTTTAAGAGAAGGTTTGAGTTTTGGATTAATGGTGAAAAAAACGTCACTTTGAATAACGGGTTAACGAGAAAATATGACCCTGTGAATCATATCGAATTAAAAAATCGCTGCGTTAGCCTGCAGGGGAAGGCGGCTTGGCGCTATGAGAGAGGAAGGTTTGATTGGAAGGGGGAGGGAGTTTATTTGCAGTGGCAGGTTAGTGAATCAAAGCATGAATTGCTGTCTATATTCATGGGTATTATAACTTTTAAGTCTGAATTTATTAATAGTCATGCAGCCTAGCGGATGGCCTCACAGGATCGCCTTATAGTTACCCTGTGGGTTCGTCGTTAGAAAACAGGCGATAACCTTCAAAGCCCCTTCACAAACACCTTCGAATTCCGCTGCCAGTTATACAGCGACTGCCTTGCCCCCGGCAGCGCTTCCACGCCCGCCAGTTCAAACCCCTGCTGCTGGAACCAGTGCGCGGTCAGGGTGGTGAGCACGAACAGGCTGGTCAGCCCCTGTTCCTTTGCCCGCCGTTCCAGGTAGCCCAGTAGCTGGGCGCCCCGTTCGCCCTTACGGTAGCCGGGGTGGACGGCCACGCAGGCCAGTTCGCCGGTCTTGTCGTCCGGGAAGGGATAGAGGGCGGCGCAGGCGACTACCATGCCGTCGCGTTCGATGATGGCGAAGCGCTGGATTTCGTTTTCCAGCAGTTCCCGGGAACGGCGCACCAGGGTGCCGTCCGCTTCCAGGGGTTCGATCAGTTCCAGGATGCCGCCCACGTCGTCGATGCGGGCGCCACGCAGTGTCTCGTAAGTTTCCCGGGTGACCAGGGTGCCGCAGCCGTCGCGGGTGAACAGCTCCTTGAGCAGGGCGCCGTCGTCGTTGGCATCGATCAGGTGGGCCCGGCCCACGCCATTGCTGGCGGCGTGGCAGGCGGCGGTGAGCTGTCGATCCACGCCGTTGTCTTGGTACTGGTCGCCGGCAAGCAATTTGCCTGCCTGCTGGGGGCTGAGTTCGCGGACCAAGTTGCCTTCCGGGTCTGCGAGCCGCAGGTCGTCACCCATCAGGATGAGCTTGTCGGCGCCCAAGGCGATGGCGGCGGTGGAGGCGACTTCTTCTGCGTTCACGTTGAACAGTTCACCGGTGGGCGAGCAGCCCAGGGGTGACAGCAGCACCACATTGCCATTGCTCAGTTGCTGGCGGATGGCGTCCACTTCGATGCGCCGCACTTCGCCAGTGTGTTGATAGTCGAAACCGTTGCGTACCCCTACCGGTTTGGCGACCACGAAGTTGCCGCTGATCAGGCGGATGCCGGCGTTGTACATGGGGGAGTTGGCCAGCCCCATGGAGAATAACCCTTCCAGTTTCAGGCGCAGGGCACCCACCGCCGCCATGACACCGTTGAGGGCGGCGCTGTCAGTGATGCGCATGTGTTGTTCAAAGGTGGATTCGATGCCGGACTCCGCCAGCCTCGCGCTGATCTGCGGGCGGGCGCCGTGGACCAGTACCAGCTTGATCCCCAGGCTGTTGAGCAGGGCCAGGTCGTGAATCAGGGTAGGCAGGCGCGGGCCGTCCAGCAGTTCGCCGGAAAGCATGACCACAAAGGTGCGCCCCCGATGGGCGTTAATGTACGGGGACGAATTGCGGAACCAGTTGACCTGATTGTCGGGGGTGGTGCTGGGCACGGCATGTCTCGGCGGTTGGTGGCTGACAGGCCAGTATAGCCAGCGGATCACGCTTGATGCCAGATGTCGGTTGCTCAACAGAAACAAAAACGCCGCCCCGAAGGGCGGCGTTAGCGTCAGGAATCAAGCGTCCTGCGTCTGGCTTCTACTACGCCCCGAACAGGCCCTTGAAGAAGTAGAAGAACAGAATGGACAGCAGGGCCCCGGCCGGCAGGGTCACCACCCAGGAGGTAAAGATGGTGCTGACCACCCGCAGGTTCAGGGAGCCGATGCCGCGGGCCATGCCGACACCCAGGATCGCCCCCACCAGGGTGTGGGTGGTGGAGATGGGCAGGCCGGTGCCGGAGGCCAGGATCAC
>Ga0208835_100294_pt1 | contig 12427 bp, 7 predicted proteins | sample DeeseametaMP1374_FD_184190 | JGI IMG/M metagenome (GOLD analysis project Ga0208835, IMG submission 184190) | Marine microbial communities from the Deep Indian Ocean - MP1374 (SPAdes) | ecosystem: Environmental > Aquatic > Marine > Oceanic | place: South of Port of Lincoln, Great Australian Bight... | reverse complement strand
AAGAGATCACCGGTTTTGCAACAAATCCGTTTGCCGGGCATCCAAGCTTCAGGAGGTAACAACCATGCGCACACTATTATTTCTTGCCGCTCTCACCTTGAGCGCCCCTGTACTAGCCGCCGAGGCCTACTTTGCCGGAGGCTGCTTCTGGTGCACCGAATCGGATTTTGAAGAGCTGGATGGCGTCAGCGAGGCCATCAGCGGCTTTGCCGGCGGCGACGAGAAGAACCCCAGCTACGAAGATGTGGCCCATGGCCGCACTGGCCATACGGAAGTGGTAAAAATCATCTATGACCCGGCGGTGGTGAGCTACGACAACCTGCTCACCTGGTTCTGGCAGCACGTGGACCCCACTGACCCCAATGGCCAGTTCGTGGATCGCGGCCAGCAATACCGCAGCGCGATTTTCTATCAGACCGAGGCAGAGAAAACCGCTGCCCTGGCCTCGCGTAAGGCCCTGGAGGAAAGCGGTCGCTTCGACAAACCGGTGATCACCGAGATTACCGAACTGGACGCCTTCTACCCGGCGGAGGATTACCATCAGGATTACTACAAGACCCACAGCCTGAAGTACAAGTACTACCGCTATCGCTCCGGTCGCGACCAGTTTCTGCAGGAACACTGGGACGACCCGAAACATCGCCCCTGGCTCACCGACCAGGTGACCCAGCGCTGGCAGGGGGCGGATCAGTTCCAGCGCCCCAGCGATGAGGTACTGAAAAAATCCCTGCCCAAGCTGGTCTACCAGGTGACCCGGGAAGACGCCACCGAACGGGCCTTCCAGAATGAATACTTCGACCATAAAGGCGAGGGTATCTATGTGGATGTGATCAGCGGCGAGCCGTTGTTTTCTTCCACGGATAAATACAAATCCGGCACCGGCTGGCCCAGCTTTACCAAGCCCATCGACAAGGCATTCGTGACGCTGGAGGAAGACAACAAGCTGTGGGCCACCCGCACGGAGGTACGCAGCCGCTACGCGGATTCCCACCTGGGCCATGTGTTCAGCGACGGCCCCGAGCCCACCGGCCAGCGCTGGTGCATGAACTCCGCCGCGCTGCGTTTTGTGCCCAAGGCCGAGATGGAAAAACAGGGTTACGGAGAGTATTTATCCCTGTTTGAGTGAGGGCAGTCGTGGCCGGTTGATGACAATGGCGATCACCCCGGCCACCGCCAGCGCCCAGCAGTAATGAATGGCACCGATCAGCGCCAGCGGCGACAGCCCGGCGATGGAGCAGGCCAGCAACACCTGGGCGCCGTAGGGAATCAGCCCCTGCACCACGCAGGAAAAGATATCCAGCACACTGGCGGAACGACGCAGGTCAACGCCATGGTCTTCGGCAATGTCTCTGGCCATCTCCCCGGTGAGCACGATGGCCACGGTGTTGTTGGCCACGAACACATTGGCCGCCACCACCAACAGGGCAATGCCCACTTCCCCGGCCCGTTGCAGCGGCAGTTTCAACAAGCGGGTCAGGCCGTGGATCCGTTCGATCAACCAGCGAGTGCCGCCCTGGTCGGTCATCAGTTGCGACAGGCCACCGATCAGCATGGATAGCAGCATGATCTCGAACATGCTTTCGAAACCGCTGTAGACCGCCCCGTTCACCTGGGCCAGCCCATAGTCCGCCCCCTGTACCATGCCGGTGACCCCGGCCACGGCGATGCCGATGATCAGCACCGCCAACACATTCAGCCCGCTCAGGGCCAGGGCAAAGACCAGCAGATACGGCAACACCAGCCAGGGCTGTAACGGCTCCGCCTGCACCTGATGATCACCGCCACCCAGCATCACCAGCACCGCCACGGTCACCAGCGCCGCCGGCAGGGCAATCCAGATATTCACCCGGAACTTGTCCTTCAACGAGACGCCCTGGCTGCGAGTGGCAGCAATGGTGGTATCGGAAATCATCGACAGGTTGTCACCGAACATGGCGCCACCCACCACGGCCCCCACCGCCAGCGGCAAGGGCAGCCCGGTGGCCTGGGCAAACCCGGCGGCAATGGGCGCGGTGGCGGCGACGGTCCCCATGGAGGTGCCCATGGCCGTGGCAATAAAACCGGCAATCAGAAACAGGGCGGGCAACACCCAGTCGGAAGGAATAATGCGCAGACCAAACTGCACGGTGGCATCCACACTGCCGATGCTGTCGCTGACACTGGCAAAGGCCCCGGCCAGCAGGAACACCAGACACATGAGGATAATATTGGGATGGCCGATCCCCGCCAGCAGGCGCTCCACACTGCGGCTCAATGCCTGGCGCGCCAGCACACAGGCCAGCACGATCGCCACCATGGCCACCACCGGCGCCTTGATCTGGTAAAAGGCGAACTCGGTGCCCTGCAGGCTGTAATAGATCCCGCTACCGAAAAACACCGCCATAAAAAACAGCAGCGGCAGCAAGGGCCAGGCGCGGGCAGGGGCTTGTGTCATGGATCAGTCCGGATCAGCGGTAATTTCGGACAGTGTAGAGATTCCCGGCCGGGGGCGGTACCTGCACTACCTGTAGGAGCTTGCCTGCAAGCGAAAGACGGAGGGTGTCTCCGGCGTTTTCCACGAAGCCGCTGTAGGAACTCCGCTTGAGGGGCGAACCGAGCGCCAGCGAGGCGACAGAAATCCAAGCGGCGGCCATCCTTTCTGAAACCTGTCGAGGTCTTAACCCCTGATCGCCCTGCGGTCGATTCCGCGTTCACACGCGGTTCGCGGCTCAAGCGCCGCTCCTACAGCGGCTTCGCATCCAGGTTTTCGCAGCTCGAAACTCGTAGCTAGTAGCTGGCCTTTTCAGAACGTATCCACAAACGGCCGACCGCCACTGCGACCTTGATGCCCCGACGCATTCAACCCGCGCAACAACCACTTCCGGCTCTCCACGGGATCGATCACCGCATCGATCTCCAGGAAGCTGGCCATGTTCAGGGCCTTGCCCTGCTGGTAGGCCTTGGCCACCAGTTTGTCGAACAGGCGTTGCTGTTTCTCCGGGCTGGGCTGGGCGGCCAGTTCCTTGGCGAAGCCGAGTCGCACGGCGCCTTCCAGCCCCATGGCGCCGAACTCGGCGCTGGGCCAGGCGGCGGTGAACAGGGGAGAATGAAAACTGCCTGCCGCCATGGCCTGGGCACCCAGGCCGTAGCCCTTGCGCAGCACCAGGGTGAAGAACGGCACCGTCAGGCTGGCAGCGGTGACAAACATCCGCGACACATGGCGCACCGTGGCCTGCTGCTCTGCCTCCGGCCCCACCATGAAACCGGGGGTATCGCACAAAGACACCATGGGCAGGCCAAAGGCCTCGCACAGCTGCATAAAGCGCGCGGCCTTGTCGCCGCCCACCGCATCGATGGCGCCGCCCAGGTGGCCCGGGTTATTGGCGATCAACCCAAAGGGTCGCCCTTCAATCCGCACCAGCGCAGTGATCATCCCCGGCGCGAACTCACGGCGCAGTTCCAGTACCGAGTCGCGGTCCGCCAGGGTATCGATGACCTGACGGATGTCGTAGACCCGGGTGCGTTTTTCCGGAATCTGGTGGCGCAGTTCGCGCTGGTCGGCAGCCTGCCAGTCGCTCACCCGGCCCTGGAAATAGGACAGGTACTGCTTGGCCACCGCCACCGCTGCCTTCTCGTCCTCCACGACCACATCCACCACCCCATTGGGGGCCTGCACCGTCACCGGCCCCACCTGCTCCGGGGTGAACCGGCCCAGGCCACCGCCTTCGATCATGGCCGGGCCGGCCATGCCGATGCTGGCGTCTTTCGTGGCGATGATCACATCGCAGCAACCCAGCAAGGCCGCGTTGCCGGCAAAGCAACGGCCGGAGCCGATGCCCACCAGCGGCACCTGCCCGGACAAGCGGGCCATGGCGGCAAAGGTATGGCAATCCAGCCCGGCCACGCCGACAAAATCCGTATCACCGGGGCGCCCGCCACCGCCTTCGGCGAACAACACCAGGGGCATCTTCCACTGCCCGGCCAGCTGCAACAGGCGGTCAGTCTTCTTGTGGTTCATCATCCCCTGGGTGCCGGCGAACACGGTGTAGTCATAGCTCATGGCCAGCACCCGGGCGGCCTCGTCACCGAACTGCTCGGCATTGACGGTGCCGGTGCCACCGATCAGGCCATCCGCCGGGCTCATGGCCTGCAACTCTTCGGCACTGCGGCGACGGCGCTGGGCGGCCAAGGCCATGGCGCCGTATTCCTGGAAGCTGTCCGCATCGAGCAGATCGTCGAGATTTTCCCGTGCGGTGCGCTTGCCCTTGCTGTGGCGTTTTTCCACCGCCTGGGGGCGGCCCGCATCGCTGATGGCATGATGACGATCCAGCACCTCCGCCAGATCCTGGCGGATATGATCCAGGTCCACGCTTTCTTCCGTGGCGATGGTGTCCCCTGCCACCTCACCGGGTTCCACAAACAACAACGGCGACGCCTCATTCAGGGCATCACCTTCCTGGGCGGCCAGGCTGTGCACCCGACCGGCAGTGGCGGCGCGCACTTCGAATTCCATCTTCATGGCTTCCAGCACAGCCACCACCTGACCCACCTGCACCGTGTCCCCCTGCTGCACCAGCAGGGACACCAGCACGCCGGTGGTGGGGCTGGTCAGCGCCTCGCAGCCGATTGGGGTGGTAAGGGTCTCGGCCTGTGGTGATGGGTCGGCAGACGGCAAGTCCGGGGCCACGTCAGTGGGCAGCGCCTGCAACAGCTCTGACAGATGGGTTTCCACATAGCGGGTAGTCACCGCGTTGGCCTGTACCGCGCCACTGGCCAGCAAGGCCTGCAGCAGCGGCAGGTTGCTTTGCACGCCCTCAATGCGGGTCTGCTTCAGGGCCCGGCGGGCCCGTTGCAGCACCGTGGGATAGTCCACGCCCTTAACGATCAGCTTGGCCAGCAGGGAATCATAGGCCGGGCTGACCGGGTAACCGGCATAGCCGTAACCATCCACCCGAATCCCCGGCCCGCTGGCGGGTTCATAGGCGGTGAGGGTGCCCGCCGAGGGCGCGGTGCTGCCATCGGCCTTGAGGGTTTCCAGGTTGAGGCGCAGCTGCACCGCCATGCCATCACAGGCCGGTGGGGTGAGCAGGTTCAGGTCAGCCAGACTGGCCCCCGCCGCCAGCCGAATCTGGCTTTGCACCAGATCCACCCCGGTGACCTGCTCGGTGACCGTATGCTCCACCTGCACCCGGGGATTGGCTTCCATAAAGTAGAAACGGTCCTGCCCCGGCTCCACCAGAAACTCGAAAGTGCCGATGCCCAGATAGTTCACCGCCCTGGCCAATGTCAGCGCGCTATCGATAATGCGGTCGCGCAGGGCGGCGTCGAGACCCGGCGCCGGGGCGAACTCCACCAGCTTCTGGTGACGACGCTGCAAGGTGCAGTCCCGCTCCCACAGATGGCTCACCGCCCCACTGCCATCACCCAGCACCTGCACCTCGATATGGCGGGCGGCGGGCACCAGCTGCTCCACATACACCGCCTCATTACCGAAAGCCGCCTTCGCCTCCGACTGACAACGCTGAAAGGCCGCCTCCAGTTCTGCCGGGTCAGTAACCGCTCGCATACCGCGCCCACCGCCACCGCTCAGGGCTTTGATCATCACACCACTGCCATCCAGCGACGCCATGAAAGCTTGGGCCTCCTCCAGCGACACCGCCTGCTCGGTACCCTGCACCAACGGCACCTGGCAACGAGCCGCCAGCGCCCGAGCCGAGGCCTTGTCGCCAAACAACCGCAACGTCTCCGCCCCCGGCCCGATCAACGTCAGCCCGGCCCGGGCACACTGCTCAGCAAACTCCGCATTCTCGGCCAGAAAACCGTACCCGGGATGGATCGCCTCACAACCCTGCTCCCTGGCAACCGCAATCAACTGCGCCCCGTCCAGATACGCCGGCACCCCCCGCCCCGGCAACGCCACCGCCTCTTCCACCTGGCGGGCGTGCAGGGAGTGCTGGTCATCCTCCGCAAACACCCCCACGGAACGAATCCCCAGATCCGCACAGGCATTGGCAATACGAATGGCAATCTCGCCACGGTTGGCGATCAGGATGGCAGAAAACGGCACGGGCACGGCGGACTCCAGTCTTAGATTCGACGGCAAAGACCACAGTGTAGCCAGTTGGGGTTATCGATGGCATTGATCGGGGTGCATGGAGGATTATGCATTGGGTTAATGCTGGCTGGCCGGCACGAAAAGGACGGAACAAGACCTCGTATCTTGAAGATGCCGAGATAAAACAGGATGGTAACCCTGATGAATCGGCCGGGCCGACTGAGACTGGCAAGACTTTAGGCAATTAGCCTGTGGGTCAGATAAGTCCGTCGGCCCGTTGTCTCTTTCATCTATTTCGAAGGGTAACTTAGGCCGGGCAGCATGCCCAGAGCCTGGATACGAGGAAGATCATGATGAATGAGCATGCCGTTGGCATCGACGTGTCCAAGAAGAAACTCGATATCTGCGTTGTCTCTGCCAACAAGACCAAAACCAAAGTTCTTAAGAACACGCCAGCAGGTCATGGTGAATTGGAGAGATGGTTAAGACAGCGCGACCTGCCAAAAACAACGCCCGTTGTCCTTGAGGCTACAGGCCCTTACAGCGAAAGAGTCGCGACAATGCTCGCTGATGCTGGCTGGGCAGTAAGTGTCGAAAACCCCGCTCGCATAACGGGTTTCGCCCAAAGTGAATTAAGCCGAAACAAGACAGACAAAGCGGATGCCAAGCTCATTGCCCGGTTTGCGCAGAAGGCTGAACTTCAACTCTGGCAACCCCCGAGCCTGGCTGTCCGGGAACTACGCGCCTTGGTTGACCGACTACAAGCGTTGATAGATATGCGCCAGCAGGAGCTGAACAGGCTTGAGGCCATTGATCAGGGATCGGTAACCAGCGTTGGGGATATGGTTAGAGAGCATATTGATTGGCTGAATAGCGAAATCAAGAATGTACAATCTGAGATTGATGACCATATTGATGGCAACCCCGAGCTGAAACATGACGCCGAGCTGATGGAGAGCATTCCTGGTATCGGTAAGCGAGCTTCCGCCCAGTTCTTGGCTTATATCGGAGATGTCAGACGCTTTAAAAGCGCAAAGGCTCTAGCCGCGTTTATCGGTGTCACACCTCGACAGAAACAGTCAGGCACTTCCCTGAATGGACGGAGCAGCTTATCTAGGGCCGGACACACCGCTGCCAGAAAGGCGCTGTTCATGCCTGGCATGGTTGCCAAGCATCACAACCCCGTCATCATCGCCATGGCTCAGCGCCTAGAACAACGTGGGCTCACCCCGAAAGCCATAGTGGGTGCCAGCATGCGAAAGCTGGTGCACCTGATTTATGGTGTATTGAAATCAGGCCAGCCCTTTAAGGCAGAAATACCGATGGCGGGGCTTGAAATTCAAGAGGGTATCTGACCCCGGGAGCCTTCTGGTGATCTATTAATGCATGCTCCCGAATAGTGGCTATTATTCGCCTCGCGCATGCAGTTCATCGTTAGAAGCTGTTTCAACTCTACTTAGCGTCTGCTCCCAAACCTCCCCGGTCTTTGCTGAGGTCAAATATGGTTTTACCGATGCGTAGTAATGGTGAAGCTGGCGCCTAGAAAAACCTGCCTTACGCATTATCTGGTTAAGAGCGGCCTTTTCATGAAAGTTAAAACCTAACCTTACACACCTTCCCAGCGAAAAAAGAGCTGATGGAGCCACAATTGGGTCGTCAGAATTTATCTGTTCTCGCTCATGCAATAAGGCCGGCAACCCAAAGAGATACGACAGTTCGGGTATTAGCCTCAATACGAACTTACGTGCTTTTTCGCAGGTTTTGATTTTGTCAGGATGAGTTCCAAAAACTTTTTCCAATTCCTTCAAAGTATCCCCCCTCATCCAGCACCATGTTAGCTTGCTAATAATAGGGAGGTAATGGGAAGCCTTTTCTTCGTCAACCTCAAGTTTTTCATATTTTTTCCCGAACAGCTCAATAAGGCTGCTTCGACGAAACACATGCTCAAGCAAATCAGGATTTTGCGAGAGCCAACGAAAAAACCAACGCCTCCAATCTGGAATTATCGAATCCACATCTGGCCCATTTTTACTGAGAGATTCAGATAACCTTTTAACTAAATCTAATGATAAACCTAGGGTTGCTGCTACTTGAGTTACTACCAGCTCATCTTCTGCTTCTTGTTTCTGTTCACTTAAAAAATCTTTTGCAGAATTAATTCTTTCTAATAACCAATCATTATTTTCCTTTTTCTTTGAAATATACGCCGCAAAAGAAGCTTTTATTGCACCAGATAATGCCTCAAATTCATTATCACCCTTTGCTCCTGATGCTAGTCGAAAAATTGCGTATTTATCGATTTCATTTGTTTTATCAAGTCCCAGATAAATGTGGTCAAGAATTGACGTTAGCGGATCACTGATATCAAGACATTGATCTGATTGACTAAATATTTCTCGCAACTCTGCCCAATGAGCCCCGATTTTTAAAGAATCATCATCGAAGCCAACTACTTTGCCCGGTACAACTAATACAACTCCGCTAGCGTTTTCACCTGCACGCCCAGCACGTCCAGCAGCATTTAGTAATTCCTGAGCTTCAAGTATTTCACGCCTGTCTTTTGCTTGGTCAAATCGGCTATCTTCACCAATTATCACTAACTCGCTTGGCAAGTTCATCCCTTGAGCAAGGGTAGATGTTGCCGTTAAAACTCTAATGCCATCCTTACGCTTATATAGCGACTCACAAAGATGTCTTTCTTCTGGCAATAGCAATCCGTGATGAACTGTCGCAGATTTCAAAATTCGACCATCTTTTACATCAATGTAAAGATGTGACGCACCACCTAATTCTGTTATCGCTTTATCGAGCCAACCTGCCTCATCATCTCTTAACTTTATAGATACAGGCTCAAGTTTATCTGATATTTTCTTTGCGGCACTTACTGCATTTTTAATTGTTTGAAAAAACACAAGGGTCTTTACGCCGGATTCAACCGATGCAGCAGCGATCGAGGACGAAACTTCTACAGCATTAGGAGTTAACCTCCAATATTTGTTCGCCGCTAATTGGACAGTATTATCAAGTAACCCGACCAGTGCGTAGTCTTCTCTATTTTTGGAAGCCCAGGTTTGTTTTAGGCTAAATAAAGCTAAGGGCTTGGTGTTCAGTTCCCGTTTAATTTCTGCAGAGGGATTTTTTGTAGTTGCTGTCTCTCTAGCTATATTAAGTCTTCTCTGAATTTTTCTAATAGCATCCTGTCTATAAACGACACTTCCTCTTAACTGGCGTGTTGGCTTCCATGGCAATGTTAAGGATAAACACGAACGACCAGTTAGTTCCGAAATCCAACCAGCAATATCCTCGGCATTCTTCATCATTGCTGACAGGAATAGAAAATCAACATCATTTGATATATTCGATATATTTAAGACGCATAGCATTGCGTCAACTGAACGTCGATCATTTGAATTTCCTCCAGAGTGAAGCAAATGACATTCATCGAATACGAACAATCCCACATTTTTAAATATACTTGCATCAATACTAATTTGTGTTAAACAAGACTCTGGCGTCATCACAAAAATATCTGGGAGCTCTTCCTCAGTCAAAAACCCAAAATCATCTTCACGCTCTTTTTGAACGCTAGCTGCAGGGAATGAACTAGATAATGATTTTGTTGTTTGATCAACGAGAGCATGTGTACGGGCAATAAAAATAACATCTTTATTGGCTAAAAGTGCTGTATTAATTTTTAACTCTGAGAGAGTTGATTTTCCTGCTCCAGTAGGAAACCCCACTGCGGCAGACACACCTAATTGTAAGTATCCCTGTGCAATAGCGTCGCGATGATTACGCCAGAGAAAAGGGCGATAAGCAGCAAACCTCTGCATGCTTTCTTGCCACTTACCTTCATCAATATTTTCTGGGGCAGGTATCATTACAACTGCATTTTCTAGCAAATCTTTTGAAACTGCGCTTAGTAACTTTGCTAGATGACGAGGCCCAGAAAAAACACTAGTTGGTATTTCAGTCAGTATTTCTGAGGCGCTTTGACTTGGCCCAATGCTAAGCTCACAAACCTTACTGAAAAATTTCTCCGGTTCGGCATCCCCCTCTTTTAAATAACCTAGCTGCAATTGATTTGCCAACGAATGAACACCTTCCAAGACATAGCGGTAAAGTGCACGCACTGAAGTTATTGCAGGATCATCAGAAAAAACCAGTTGGCGATCGGGAATTCCCCTTTTCGATATCTCTACGAGGTTTCCACAAGCGAGATCTTGGAGGGATCTTATTAGCACTGCTTCAATCTCACCCGACGAGTTTGGGGAAAGCTGCCTAGCAGTTTCAGCTGCATCAGCCATTGCTTCAGCTATCATAAAAAGCAGCATCGCCGATATATCACTTGAAATGGATTCCCTTTCCAAGAATGTTTGTTGGGGACTCTCCTTAAGGATCCTATTTGCATTCATGCAAAGATGGTGCGCTGTCGCGGCCACAAAGGCTGCAGAGTTCCTATCTTCCCGTTCAGGCAGTATAGAAATTAGTGCTTCGTTAGTATAAGAAAGGCGCTGCATTTGCTCCATAAGTGCGATTAGTTCTTCTGGTTTTTTATCTTTTTTTTCTCGCAAACGGACTCGTGCTGACGATATCTGAGCAAACGCCTCTGTAAATAGTTCCGGCAAACCATCCCTATCAAGGCCCTCCAATTCTGGTGTCGTGCGGATAAGTTCAGCAGTCTCCAAATCATACATCTTTCAAATCCAACTGTTCTGCTGCTGCGATAGCTTTGGCTGAAATATCACTCATCCATTCACGAATATTTTTTTGATAGAATATTTCTGCTCGCCTCTTTTCTACGTTTTTCCCAGGGGCGGCAGTTTCATAGCCCTTAAATAGTGCTTTACGTCCTTTTTCTGAATTTTCCTTATCCCCAACTGTAATTGAAACTCGATAAGCTCTAGCCTTTTCCCAAAAAATTTTATGAACAGCTTCATCTGGGTCTATGTGACCATTTTTCTCAAGTAATGCTGTTATCTCAGAAACCAACTCGTTATCTCTAGATCCCGTTTCTAGGGATATAAACTCCGGCCATACTTGGCTAGTAATTTTATTACGTGGGTTCCCTGTTGCTTTTTCTTCACAAATAACAACAGCCGCTACATTTTCGTTATTCTTATCTAAAATAATATGAACTCCATCAAACCCTTTATGCGCATGAATCATATGCGGTGCTGATTTTAAAGTTTGGGGGTTTTGTATATTTGCGGCGAACCAAGAGATAACCTGAAATAACCAGCCATCCCGGTGCCAAGGCTCATCAGGGTTCTTAGCAGTTAAAAGCTGAATGGCACCATCAATAATACTTTTCGTTGGAGCATATTCAATACAGTTTGTTCCTTCTAAAACCTTTAACACGTGTCGGTATTGCCCCATTGCCACTCGTGCTAACAATTTTGCTAGTTCGTCCTCATCTTCTATGTTCCATTCTACACCAGTCCATGAATTTCCATTTTCTATTGTTTCAAATGTAATCATGCTTCCCCACAAAAAATTTTAAATCTAACGACGAATTAAGAGAACATGGGAGTCTGGCCTTTCCTGTGCCTTCAACCAATCGCGCCGCCAGCAACGTCCTTACGGACTCCTTAAGTAGAAAGCGCGATAAATACAAAGCTTTCGATATTTAACGATATCGAATCCCCCACCTTACGAAGCAGCCCCACCGATATCGCGGCTCACGGTTAGCCTTCTTTCTGTTTATTAGCGAGTTCCCCTGCAAAGACAACCCGCGTCCCAGCGATCATGTCATGAAACCCTTTCTGCTCCCGAGAAACAAGCACCGGAATAAAGAGGAAAACATTCAGGGACACCACCAGCGAGAACAGCAAGCAGCGGCGGAACCATTGAAAGCCGGATGGAGGCTGGCCGGTCTTCGCATCTATAACCTTCAAACCGAATAGCCTTTTCCCCAGATGCAGACCTGTCAACCAGTACACAAAAAAGCCCAGTGGTATAGCCAGCAGCATCAGGGCTTCAGCAGGCATGAAACCTGCCACTAGCCCGGCGTCCACGGCGATTTTATTGCCTAGCATGATCACGCCTGCAACCAGCACCAAATCAATGATGAATGCCGGGATCCTGAGCAGCGCTGTCTTCATTTCCATATGCCGATTCCTTTTTATTCTTTGTTCAAGACAATAAAAAGCCCGGCGACGCCGGGCTCGTTGTTAACTATTCACTATTAACTGTTAACTGTTTTTATTCAACCGTCACCGACTTCGCCAAATTCCTCGGCTGATCCACATCGGTGCCGCGCAAGACAGCCACGTGATAGCTGAGCAGCTGCAGCGGCACGGTGTAGACGATGGGGGCAATGGTTTCCGGCACGGCGGGCATGTTCAGCACGTGGATGCCTTCGCCTTCTTTCACGTGGGCGTGCTTGTCGGC
>Ga0208835_100288_pt1 | contig 12537 bp, 11 predicted proteins | sample DeeseametaMP1374_FD_184190 | JGI IMG/M metagenome (GOLD analysis project Ga0208835, IMG submission 184190) | Marine microbial communities from the Deep Indian Ocean - MP1374 (SPAdes) | ecosystem: Environmental > Aquatic > Marine > Oceanic | place: South of Port of Lincoln, Great Australian Bight... | reverse complement strand
GTGATAGCGCCGTGTTCAAAAGCCGTCTGCCGTCATCTGTCTGGGATAATAGAAATATCGCTTTATCCAGTAGGGCGCGGTTTTCTATAGATCGCATTTCGTAATCTGTACGCGCAGCCATGTTTTCGGTAAGTGATTTGGATTTATCAGGTTTGTAACCAGGGATCGTGCCGCCGTAATGGTACTGTACAGGTCGTCTTGCCAGCATATCACCAATTGCAGCGGGACGATCATTCACGGGGTTGCCACTTTTATCGACAATAAGCTGCCATTCACCAGTAGGGACTGGTGGTTCCTTGGGGGCGGTGATGCCTGCGCTGCGCCCGAATAAGCCTGAAAAAATTGACATTTACTGCCTCATATTGTTGTGAAAAGTATACATATTGCTGGTTAAGAAGCGGTTATTGTGTGAAATGATCTGAAAATTTTGCGCTGCATATAGTAATTCGCTGCAAAGCTGGTAAACAGATATATGCTTAAATAACTTATATTTTTCGGAGGTTTATAATGATTGTCGGCTGTCCTAAGGAAATAAAGGCGCAGGAGCACCGTGTTGGTTTGGTGCCATCTTCTGTGCGTGAATACGTGAACCATGGTCATAAAGTGATTATGGAGACAGGCGCAGGTCTGGGTATTAATTTCACCGATGAAGATTACAAAGAGGCAGGTGCAGAGATTCGCGGTACTGCCAAAGAAATCTTCGATGAAGCCGATATGATCGTGAAAGTTAAAGAACCGCAGGCTGTTGAGTGTGCGATGCTCCGTAAGGACCAGATCCTGTTTACTTACCTGCATTTGGCTGCGGATGCCGAGCAAGCTAAAGGCTTGATGGATTCGGGCTGTGTGGCGATTGCTTACGAGACTGTTACTGGCCGTCATGGTAAAGGTTTGCCGCTATTGGCGCCTATGAGCGAGGTAGCTGGCCGTCTGGGCACGATTGTTGGTTCTAATTACCTTCAGAAACATCTTGGCGGTACCGGGCGTCTTTTATGTGGTGTGCCTGGTGTTTTGCCAGCCAAGGTTATGGTTATCGGTGGTGGTGTTGCAGGCTTTAATGCGGCGCGTGTGGCTGTTGGTATGGGCGCTGATGTCACGATTCTGGAGCGTGACCATGATCGTATTCGTTATCTTGATGATTATTTTGGTAATGAAGCCAAGGTTGTTTATTCAAGCGTTGATTATATCGAGAAGACAGCACCTGAAATGGATTTGATTATTGGTGCGGTTCTGATTCCCGGTGCTTCGGCGCCAAAGCTTGTCACGCGTGAGATGCTCAAGAAAATGGCAAAGGGCACTGTTATCGTTGATATCGCGATTGATCAAGGCGGCTGTTTTGAAACAAGTAAGCCAACGACCCATAGCGATCCTGTGTATGTGATTGAAGATGTGGTTCATTACTGTGTTGCCAATATGCCGGGTGCGGTGCCTTTGTCTTCTGCTCTTGCTCTTAACCATGCTGTTTTGCCTTATGGTCTTAAGATTGCTGATATGGGTTGGAAAGAGGCCTTGATGGCCGACCCAAACCTTCGTAATGGCTTGAATGTTTGTCGCGGAGAGATCACCTATAAGAGTGTTGCGGAGGCCTTGAATCTGCCATTTAATCCTCAGCCCAAAGACCTTGCTGCATAAAAAGTAAAATAATTTGCTTTAAAGCGATAAAACACGTTGACAGCAGCTAGTGTAATTTTGTATTTAAACACCCTAGCCAATGCGGGAGTAGTTCAGTTGGTTAGAACGCCGGCCTGTCACGCCGGAGGTCGCGGGTTCAAGTCCCGTCTCTCGCGCCATTATTGATCTTCATTAATGAAGTATGGTTACTTATTAAATCAAACGCCTTTACGGGCGTTTTTTTTATGACTGAAACTAAGCGCAGGTCTATGCGGAGTCATATGTAGGTATTCATTTTTTATTGTCTTTTATTTAATGGCTAGCCAAGTGATTCGCCATAGTGTAACTTTGTCTGTGGATAACTTATCTAATTTAACAAATTTCCGAGTACAAAATGAACAAGATTAAAAAAGCAGACTTCTCCGCTGCCCGTAAAAATATGGTTGATTGTCAGTTGATGACAAATGGCATTACTTCAGAAGCTATCATCGATAGTTTTGCCCGTGTGCCTCGTGAAATATTTATTCCGGATCATTGCTCCGGAGCGGCGTATCTTGATGAGGATGTCTCTATTTCTAATGACGCCTTTTTGATCGAGCCTGTCGTTCACGCTCGTCTGCTACAGCACGCTATGCCTCATAGTGAAGAGAATGCGCTTGTAGTGGGTGATAATACAGGCTACGGCGCGGCTGTTTTGTCTAATCTGGTCTCGACGGCAGTTATTCTGGAGGAGCGCCTTGGTGCTTTGGATCACGCACGGTCACATTGGGATGCTCTAGGATGCTGTAATATTGCGATTGTTCAGGGCACGGCTTGTGAAGGTGAGTGCCAGCATGCTCCATACAATCTTATTTTTATGCAAGGTGCCGTTTCCGCTGAGCCGGTTAAGCTGCTGGAGCAGCTTGATATTGGCGGGCGCCTTGTTTGTGTCTATCGCGAGAATGTCCGTGCAATGGGGCAAATCTGTGTGTTTAGAAAAATGGCAGACGGCAGCATAAGTCGTCAATTGTATCAAGATGCCGCTACACCTTATTTAGTCGGCTTTGAACCGGAGGAGCGTTTTGTCTTTTAAAAATAAAAAACTTCTGCTGGCCTGTGTGTCGGCTTTGATGGTGACTTCAGCGGTATCTGTTGATGCTCAAAATAATAAACCCTTTCTGATCAGAGGTGAGAGTCCGCAGGGCGTTGTAATTTCTGCCTCTGACTCTCCGCTTAATAAAGCTTTGAATCCTGCTGATAGCGTTGCAGTTGCCAGTGAGCCGCTTGAGACGCTGGAAGGCGTTCTGGCTTATAGTTATCACAATAACCCGACATTACAGGCAGCGCGTGCTGAGTTGTTTAGTGTGCAAGAAAATTTGCCACAGGCACAAGCAGGGTGGAAGCCGACAATTGGTGCTGATGCCAATGTTCAGAAAAGCTGGATTGATGGCAGTAATTTTGGTGGCGACGGCACAGTTTCTAAAACTATAGGCGCAGAAATCACGCAGCCATTATTCCGCGGTGGCCGCACTGTAGCTGCTACTGATGAAGCGCGTCAGCAGATAGCTGCACAACGTGCTTTGCTTTTATCATTAGAGCAGGATGTTATGCTTGGCGTTGCAACTGCGTATGTTGATGTTGTGCGCGATGAGGCGGTTGTTAAGCTGCAGGATAAGACGAGATCTGTTATTGCTCGTGAACTTGAAGCGAGTAGGGATCGTTTTGAACTAGGCGAGATTACCCTGACAGATGTGTCTCAGGCGGAAGCACGTTTGGCACGTGCAGAAGCAGACCGTATTAGTGCGTTGGGTGCCTTAAAGATTTCTCGTGCACGTTATAATAGTTTAGTGGGGCACTATCCCGGCAATCTTGGCCGTCCTGTCTTGAATTTTGGTTTTGCCGATGATCTGGATACGCTTATTTCAGAAGGGGAAGAATATAACCCTTCAGTCTTGGCAGCTAAATATTTGCATGAATCTGCAGAGTTTAATGTCGACGAGACTTTTGGCGAGTTGCTGCCGACTATTCAGGCTTTTGGTAACTGGCAGCGTGATTATGATCCTCAGCCAGGTTTGTTGGATCAATCTGAGACTAGCTCTATCGGTATAAGTGCTAGTATTCCGCTTTACCAAGCGGGTTCAGTGCGCTCTCGCATACGTCAGGCGAAGCATACTGCTAACCAGCGTTATATCGAGATTCTAGAATCCCGTCGTGATGTACGTGAACAGGTGAGTATTGCTTGGCAAAACTTGAAATCTGCGGAAGCAGAGATCGAATCACGTAAGGCTCAAGTTAAGGCTGCTGCTGTAGCGCAGGAAGGCGTTCGTGAAGAAGCGTTTCTAGGTGCTAGGACTGTGTTAGATACACTGGATGCGGATCAGGAGCTTCTAGATGCCGAAACAGCATTGCTTAGTGCGGAGCGTGATGAGGTCGTTGCGCAGTTCGAATTAGCATCGGCATTGGGTATGCTAAAGCCAAAAAATCTAGGTTTTGGAGACTTTAACGCTCAGTTTGAAGAGCATCTAGAAGAGATTCAGGCCGCAATCTTAGGATTCGGTGTGGATATCGACTAGGTAAATGTCGATTAGCCCTTTGACAAGTGCATCTGGATGTAACAGACTAAGCAAATAGTGCGTTGAATCTACATGGCTTTCACTAATGTCTGCAGAAAATTCCGATCAGGAACCATCAATTGAGGAAATTCTAGCGTCCATCCGTCAGATAATATCTGATGATGACGAGGACAGTACTCCTGCGCCTGAGCCAGTAGAAGAACCAGCACCTGAGCCGGAACCTGTTTCTGAGCCTGAGGACGATGATGTATTGGAGCTGACCGAAAAGGCCGACGTTGTTGAGCCTGAACCAGAACCAGAGCCTATCCCAGAGCCGGACTATGAGGTTGATCTTCGCGAATCTGAGGCGCCACCACCACCTCCTGCACCTGAGCCGGAACCAGAACCTGAGGCAGAAGAAGAGGATGATATCGAGTCTATTCTTACTGATTCTGCTGCTAGTGCTGCGATGCAAGGGTTTGCTGCCTTGGCTGGTTCGGCTGCTCTTGACCGCAAAGGCACCGGAGCTACGACTGTTGAAGACATTGTTCGTGAGCTGATGAAGCCTATGCTTCGTGAATGGCTTGATGTACATTTGCCGCCTCTTATTGAGAAGGTCGTGCAAAAAGAGCTGCAACGAGTGGCCCGCAAGGCCTCTGATAAGTAGTCACTATAAGCTTTTCCAAGCTTTTACTGTTGGATTTCTCACATTTTTACGCTATTCATAACCCGTAATTATATTAAGAACGGTACCTAAAACTATGCTCGATAAAACATTCGATCCCGCGTCTATTGAAGATAAACGTTATAAGGAATGGGAAGACGAAGGTCTTTTTGCTGCCCATCCCGAAAGTAACATGGCTCCTTTTACTGTTATGATGCCGCCACCAAACGTGACAGGCAGCTTACATATGGGGCACGCACTGAATATGACGCTGCAAGATGTTCTGACACGTTTTAATCGTATGAAGAACAAGGATGCTTTGTGGCAACCGGGTACTGACCATGCTGGTATTGCTACGCAGATGGTTGTTGAGCGTATGCTTGATGCGGAAGGTAAAAGCCGTAAAGAGCTGGGGCGTGAAGAGTTTCTAAAGCAAGTATGGCAATGGAAAGAGAAGTCTGGTGGTACAATTGTGAATCAGTTGCGCCGCCTTGGCACAACACCTGATTGGGAGCGTGAGCGCTTTACAATGGATGAAGGCCTTTCAAAGGCTGTTCGTAAGGTTTTTGTTCAGCTTTACAAAGAAGGTCTTATTTACCGTGACCAGCGTTTGGTGAACTGGGATCCCAAGTTGCATACAGCTGTTTCTGATCTTGAAGTGGAACAGAAAGAGCAAAAAGGCCATATGTGGCATATCCGCTATCCTATCGAAGGAGAGCAGGAGCGCTTTATTACAGTTGCTACAACGCGTCCTGAAACGATGCTTGGTGATACCGCAATTGCAGTTCACCCTGATGATGAGCGTTTCAAAGATTTGGTTGGTAAATTTGCGGTTCTGCCTATTGCTAACCGTTCAATTCCGATTATTGCCGACGAATATTCAAACCCCGAAAAAGGTAGTGGTGCGGTGAAGATTACGCCTGCACATGACTTTAATGATTTTGAAGTCGGCAAGCGTCATGATTTACCTATGATCAATGTTTTTGATGAAAGCGCGTGCATGAATGAAAACGCACCTGAAGCTTATCAGGGGCTTGATCGTTATGATGCGCGTAAAAAGGTCCTTCAGGAGCTGGAAGAGTTGGATCTTCTAGTTGAGATCGAGGATATCAAGCACACAGTACCATATGATGAGAAGTCTAAGTCTGTGGTCATTGAACCGTTTTTGACGGAGCAATGGTATGTCAATGCAGAGGTTTTGGCGCAACCGGCGATTGAGGCCGTTAAGTCAGGTAAGATCGAGTTTGTTCCAAAACAGTATGAGAATATGTTCTTCTCTTGGATGGATAATATTCAGCCTTGGTGTATTTCACGCCAATTATGGTGGGGACACCGTATTCCGGCATGGTTTGGTCCTGAAGGTACGGTTTATGTAGCCGAGACCGAAGAAGAAGCGAAAGAAGATGCCCGCAAACAGTGGGGTGAGGATGTGATTCTCGAGCAGGATGCAGATGTACTGGATACATGGTTCTCTTCTGCTTTGTGGCCGTTTTCGACGCTAGGCTGGCCGGATAAGACACCTGAGCTGGAAAAATACTATCCAGGCGATGTACTAATCACTGGCTTCGACATTATTTTCTTCTGGGTTGCCCGTATGATGATGATGGGTATGCATTTTATGGGCGAAGTGCCGTTTCATAAAGTTTACATGCACGCTCTTGTGCGCGACTCCAAGGGACAGAAAATGTCCAAGACCAAAGGTAATGTTATTGACCCACTTGAGTTGATTGAAAAGTATGGTGCTGATGCGCTGCGCTTTACGTTAACAGCTATGGCAGCACAGGGGCGCGATATTCGTCTGTCGGAGGACCGTGTTGAAGGTTACCGTAATTTTGCTACGAAGCTTTGGAATGCGGCGCGTTACTGCCAAATGAATGACTGTGTCAGTGACCCGAGTTTTGATCCTGCGACAGTTTCATTCATGCCCAATAAATGGATTGTTAGTGAGCTTGTTGCTGCTAAAGATAAGATTGCTGCAAGTTTGGAAGCCTACCGCTTTAATGAAGCGGCTGCTGCTGCGTATCAGTTTGCATGGAATACATTTTGTGACTGGTATCTGGAGTTCACGAAGTCTGTATTGAGTGAAGGTGCGCCAGAAGCTGATGAAGTGCGTAAAACAACTAGCTGGGTCTTTGATCAAATTATGTTGATCCTTAACCCTGTCATGCCGTTCATTACTGAAGAGCTATACGCTGCCATGGGTGAGCGCGCGGAAGGTACGCGCCTGATGACCTCACAATGGCCGGCCTATGGTAATGAGCTTGTAGATACTGCAGCTTTGTCAGAAATGGACTGGCTGACGCGAACAATTACGGAGATTCGTAGCGTGCGTGCGGATATGAATGTGCCGGCAGGTGCCAAGATCCGTTTGCTGGTTAAGGATGCATCTGAGCAGACGCAAGAACGCTTGAAAACATATGATGAAATTCTATGTCGCATGGCACGTCTGGAAAGTGTGGAAACGACAGCAGATGTTGCTGCGGGCGCTATCCAAACTGTAGTTGATGAAGCAACGTTGATCCTGCCGATCGCCGATATTATCGATCTTGATCAGGAGCGTGCACGCCTTCTGAAAGAAATTGGCAAGCTGACAGATGACATTAAGAAAATTGAACAAAAGCTCAGCAATGAGAAGTTTATCGCGAATGCCCCTGAAGAGGTTGTTGAAGAACAGCGTAGCCGTAAAGCGGAAGCGGAGAGCATTATCAATAAGCTGGAAACAGCGTTGAAGCAATTAGCTGCCGCGTAGGCAGCTGTTGTTTTCTAGGTTTAGAAGATAAGTTACAGACATAAAAAAGACCGCCAGGAGGATAGGCGGTCTTTTTGCTTTATAAGCAAAATCTCGATTATTTGCTGTCGCCGCCGAACAGATTGCCGTAGCGGTTTTCGAATTTTGACAGTTGGCCTTTTTCTACCACTTTCGCAGAACCGCCTGTGAAGGCTGGGTGGCTTTTGCTGTCGACGTCAAGCTTCATTACGTCGCCTTCTTTGCCCCAAGTGCTGCGCGTTTTGTATTCTGTACCGTCCGTCATTACGACAGTAATTTCGTGATAATCCGGATGTGTATCGGCTTTCATAGTAATTCTCCTATTGAACGAAGCGCTTTTTTATCGTTAATACAGGGCAATTGCAAGTTTTTTTTAGGAAAAATCGGATGAATTGGTGGTTACCCCATAAATTTGAAGAAAAGCGTAACTTTTTAATGCAGAGGGCGGCATTGCAGAGTGCGATCAGAACCTTTTTTACGCGGCAGGGGTTTGTGGAGGTCACAACGCCTGTTTTGCAGGTTTGCCCGGTTATGGATGCTCATATACATGGCTTTGCTACGACGTTGAAGGGTGTTGATTTACGGGATAAGGGCACGCTTTATCTGCAAACCAGTCCTGAATTTGATATGAAGAAGTTACTTGTTGCCGGAATGCCGCGCATCTTCCAACTATGCCCTGTGTTTAGAAATGCTGAAGGCTCACGTTTGCATAGTCCTGAGTTTACTATGCTTGAATGGTATCGCACGCATTCTGATTATAACGATATTATGCAGGATACGATTGAGCTTATAAGACATTGTGCCAATGCTCTTAACGTGGGTATTTTGCGTCACAAGGATATGGTTTGTGATCCTTTTAAGGAGGTGCAAAAACTTTCTGTTAATGATGCATTTATTGAAATGGCTGGGATACAGCTCGATGCATATTTGGATGATACCGATGCATTTTCTGGGGCAATTAAGGCGCAGGGCATTAGAGTTGCAGATGATGATCGTTGGGATGATTTGTTTTTCCGCGTTATGGCTGAGAAAATAGAGCCGTATCTTGGCATGGATGTGCCTACTATCTTGTATGATTATCCTGTTTGTATGGCTTCATTGTCTCGCCGTAAACCTGAAGACCCCCGATTTGCGGAACGTTTCGAGCTTTATGTATGTGGTATAGAGCTTGCGAATGCCTTTAGCGAGCTTACAGACGCAAAAGAACAAGTCTCACGTTATCATCAGGAGATGGATATAAAAGAGCAGCTCTATGGTGAACGATATCCGCTGGATGAAGAGTTTATTGCGGCTTTAGAGCACGGGCTTCCTGAGAGTGGCGGGATTGCACTGGGTGTAGATCGTCTCGCCATGTTGATGAGCGGTGCCGAGACGATTGATCAGGTATTGTGGACTTCGAATTTTGGTACGAAGTCCTAAGTGCTCTTTAAGCAGCGATCGCATTGCCTTTTTTAGTCGCGATAGATTTACCAGCTGATTTAAGATCGGCAAAGGCTTCGTCCAGACGAGCGATCATGTTCTCTTCACCTTTACGTAGCCATTTACGTGGGTCATATGACTTCTTGTAAGGTTCACCCGTTTCAGGGTCAATCTGGTATTTGAATGCTTTCTCGTTTTCCAAGACGAACTTGCCGACACCTTCTGCAAAAGCAAATTGTGTATCTGTATCAATGTTCATTTTGAAAACGCCATAACCTAGTGATTCATCGATCTTTGCTTTTTCCGAACCGGAACCGCCGTGGAATACTAGATCCAATGGGTTATGGTCTGTGCCATGTTTTTCCTGAACCAGTGCTTGCGCATTTTTCAGGATTTCCGGGCGCAATTTGACGTTACCAGGCTTGTATACGCCGTGGACATTACCGAAGGAGGCTGCCAGAGAGAAGTGCCCGATTTTTGAGAGCAGTTCAAAGGCTTGCAAACAATCTTCAGGCTGTGTGTATAGCTTGTCGTTGTCAATTTCGTCTGATCCAACGCCGTCTTCTTCGCCACCTGTAACGCCAAGCTCAATTTCGATGCTCATATCCAGTTTGACCATACGCTCCAAAAGGCGTGCACATTCAGACAGGTTGAAGTCAATTTCTTCTTCGGACAAGTCGACCATGTGTGAGGTAAATAGAGGTTTACCGGTTTCTTTGTAGAACGCTTCACCGTGATCCAGCATAGCTTCGACCCATGGGATCAGTTTCTTATTTGCATGGTCTGTGTGCAAGACAACGCATACGCCGTAGTGTTCTGCCAGCAAGTGAACATGTTTTGCGGCGGCAACAGCGCCAAGGACTTTGGCCTGGAAACTATCAGGCATACCTTTGCCGGCGTAGAATTCGGCGCCGCCATTAGAAAGCTGGATAATTACGTCTGCATTGTTTTTTGCAGCAGCCTCCAGTACGGCGTTAACTGAGTCTGTGCCGACGACGTTAACTGCGGGCAGGGCATAGCCGCCTTCTTTACATGCTTTGATAAGTTCCAGATAGTCTTTACCGCTTACAACACCGGGTTTTAATGACATTTGAGCCTCGCTTGATTGTGAAAATACTATGTTCTAAATAGCAAAACCGCGCCTTAGAATAAAGCGCGGATTAAAAACTATATACGAAATGCAGTTGATGCTTATTTCGGCTGTGGTGCAACAGGTGTGAGAACAACTGCTGGTGCTTTAACAGGTTCGCGCGTAATCGCGGCGCTTTGCAGTACCATTGTGTAGTCGTTTTCAGCTTGTTCTGTCAGTGACAGTTTCATTGTAGAGTCCTTGTCTTTTAATCTGACTGCTTTTGAAGCAATCCAAAGTTAATCAGGTTGTTTACGGCACGGTTGTCCGTAGTCGTCGGGCCGTTGTAAAGACTCTCGAGAATCGCCTGTCTAGTGGCAGGGCCTTTATGGCCGAGAACCGCGATAATCTTCACATCTCTAAGCGTAGGCTTATGCGAACCGAATATGTTTATAAGACTATTTAGAAAGTTTTGCAAGTTTTTATGGTTATAATCGAAGTAGCTTAAAGCCAGATCGATATTCTTTTTGGTATAGCCGCAGGTTGATAAATTGATTGTGCGGTTATCTTCTTTGTTTGGGGTGCGCAGTATGCAGCCGTAATCGTATAGCCATTCAATATCGCGGTTAAGTGCAGACTTATTCAAGTCGTGCCTTTCCATGATTTCAGATTGTGTTGTGCCCGGGTGTTCATCTATATCTATCAATATGTTAGCACGTCGTAATGTGCATGAAGGTTCACCGCCGAGTGCTGCAACAATATGGTCGATAATAAGCGTTATGGCCTCCGCTTTTGCGTCCATATTCTCAATACCAATATTATCTGCGGCGTTATTACTCAAGATTACTCCTGTTTATTATCCGACAGCTATATTATTTACATAATTTAATAATATATACTTAATTGCTGTTGTTGCCAAATAGTATGTAAACTATTTCATCAGCCTGATTGTTCCCCTGAACATTAGATAAACTAGTGTTTTCTACTGTCGCGGATGTATTTTTTACACTATTAGGCGAAAAATTGCCATTGTTTTGGGCCTCTTGCTCTTCTTGCCTTAATTTAGCCGCTTCTTGTCTCGCTTGTATTCTTGTTTGCTGTGCTTGCGCAGCTACAGCTTTGTCTTGCGAGGAGGGTTCTGCAGGCGCGAGAGCAGCACGTATCACAACGTCCATTTTGCGTATCGTTGCCTCAGGGTTGTTAGGTATGGGGCTGGCGTCAATTTGCACCTCTCCTGCGATAGCATATTCGCGTCCGTCAGGGCCCGTTGTCGTTTCAAAAGTGACTGCGCCAGCGTAGGGGCCGCCGACAGTCTTGTGCGCTGCTTCATGGGCTCTGACCTCGCGATCGGTTTGTTTTAGTTCTTGGACTTGTTGTTCTTCTTCTGGGGTGAGCTCTGAATTCAGGGCACTTGATTCGGTTTTGCTTGCTTCTTCTTGCGCTTGAAGAAGGCTGTCTATCTTTTGCTCGAAAGGGTTTTCGTTAGCTTGCTTTAGTTCTGCTAAGTTGTCTTCCGGCAGAGTTTTGCTAGTACTTATATCTGTTGATTTTGACGCAGAATTATTGTTACGGCCATACGCTGATAAGGCCGCTGCGTTTAGGGCAGCAGATGAGACGTTGTTTACGCCAACCATACCTCTTCATTATAAAGAGGAATGGTTGATAAAATGTGAGTGATTAACCGTTCAAAGTAACGGTTTAAGCGGCTTTTTCTGCTTCTGCTTCGTACCCAACAGCGTGCATTTTTGCGCCTGTGTCGAGCATACGGTTAGAGAAGCCCCATTCGTTGTCGTACCAAGTCATGATGCGCACCAATGTACCGTCGATGACTTTTGTGCCTTCTAGCGAGAAGACAGATGACAGAGGGTTATGGTTGAAGTCACCTGAGACCAATGGCTCTTCGTAGCAGCCAAGAACGCCGTTCAGGTCGCCGCCTGCATATTCGATAATCGCTTGGTTTACTTCGTCTTTTGAAGTTTTAGCAGATGCTACGAATTTAAGGTCAACCAGTGATACGTTTGGTGTTGGTACGCGAATGGCAACGCCATCAAGCTTGCCGTTCAGTTCAGGCAATACCTTGCCAACAGCTTTTGCCGCACCTGTAGATGTCGGGATCATGTTAACGGCGGCAGCGCGGGCACGATGCAAGTCTTTGTGCATTGTGTCTACAACATTCTGGTCACCAGTGTAGCTGTGAATGGTTGTCATGAAACCGCTTTCGATGCCAATTGTTTTGTTCAGGGCATATACAACAGGTGCCAAGCAGTTTGTTGTACACGATGCGTTTGAAACAATCTTGTGCTCTGACGTCAATTTGTCAGAGTTCACGCCGTATACGACTGTCATGTCTTCGTCCGTTGCCGGAGCGGAGATCAGGACCTTCTTGGCACCAGCTGTCAGGTGCTTTTCAGCGCCTTCACGGCTTGTAAAGATACCTGTACATTCCATGGCCAGGTCAATATTCATAGCATCCCAAGGT
>Ga0208835_100271_pt1 | contig 13031 bp, 10 predicted proteins | sample DeeseametaMP1374_FD_184190 | JGI IMG/M metagenome (GOLD analysis project Ga0208835, IMG submission 184190) | Marine microbial communities from the Deep Indian Ocean - MP1374 (SPAdes) | ecosystem: Environmental > Aquatic > Marine > Oceanic | place: South of Port of Lincoln, Great Australian Bight... | reverse complement strand
CGACCGTCATCGTGGCGCATGTGTGTAAATATCCGATAAGCTTGGCGAACGGAGCCTACATTATAAATGATGTTCGCTTACTTTCGAACCCATTAGTAGCTCGCTGCGTTGTCCGTCTTTGGCGTTGATCACATGATGCAACGACGCGCAGAAGTCCGTTGTTGAATCCGGCGTGGTGGACGTCACGGTTGCGCTGGTGTGGCGCGGGGTTGTGTCCGTGGTCAGGGTCCGTACCACATCGTCAAGCACATCAAGCAGCTGCATGACCCGAAATGGATGGGGCAAGCTAAACGTGGAGGCGGGCCTGTCATAGGTGTTCGGATAAACCACGATGCAGGGTTTGTCAGACAGGTCGGAGCGCCGGGTCTGTTCCTGCTTGTCGCACGCGACCATCAACACATCCGCGTCATCGGGGATGCTCTGATCCCAGTGAACCGAGGAGCGCCCGTCGATGATTTTCAGCATCGAAAGGCAGGCACTGACCGTGTCTTCTTCTAATCCGACAAATCCTAGTCGTTGTGTTCGCATTTGTGCCTTCCTGGGTCCGGGGGGGCCGGTTATCGCAGTGGTAACTAAGCCATTGGTGCACTCTCAGTTAGTGAACCATGTCTCACTTATTATTAGTTTCGGCACGGCGGACAGGGCAAAGGGATCGCGACAGGCGGAGAGTTTGAAGGGATGAACAGATTTTGCGATCACGCCGCGTTGACTGTCTTTATGACCTGAAGATCGAATGACGATTAGCCAGCTTTTATAAAGCTTTGATTCTTAGAGATATTATGGCCGTCGGGCAACGCGGGCTCAGTTGCCACGCAGGTCATCCCCTGACGTAAGATTTCTCTTACAGGCAGGGGCTACTTTGTAGGCAATGGCGTACAACAGCACGGGTAAAGACTTATTTTGATCAGGCTAGGCCCCGCCCAGTCCGCTATAGCGAACCCCCGCCAGGCTGGCCATGTCCCGATCAAAGGTAGCCAGATCATCCAACCGGAACTGATTCAGATGGTCGTGTCCGCAGGCGCGGGCCATCACTTGCATCAGTTCTGTGGAGGCATGGAAAAAGTTTGCCAGGCGTTGGGCGGCGCGGTCCACGTCCAGTCGTTTTCGCAACGCTTCGTTCTGGGTGGCAATCCCTGCAGGACACTGATTGGTGTTGCACATGCGGGCACCGACACAACCAATGGCCTGCATGGCGCTGTTGGAAAGAGCGATGCCGTCGGCGCCAAGAGCCAGGGCCTTGATAAAATCCATAGGCATGCGCAGGCCGCCGGTGATCAGCAGGGTGACGTTGCCACTGGCGCCTTTGTCATCCAGGAATCGGCGGGCCCGGGCCAGGGCAGGGATAGTGGGCACGCTGATGTGATCACGGAAAATGGTCGGGGCGGCGCCGGTGCCGCCACCCCGGCCATCCAGAATGATGTAGTCGGCGCTGGCATCCAGGGCGAACTGTATGTCCCTTTCGATATGGTTCGCGCTCAGCTTGAACCCCACCGGAATACCGCCGGATACTTCCCGTACCCGATCCGCAAAACGTTTGAAATCATCGCTGCTGTGCAGCTCCCTGAAGGTGGCAGGGGAAATGGCCGGCTGTCCTTCGGGAATCTGGCGTACCTGGGAAATCTTACCCACATTCTTGTTGGCGGGCAGATGGCCGCCGGTACCGGTCTTGGCACCCTGGCCTCCCTTGAAGTGGAACGCCTGCACCTTCTTAAGATGGTCTTCGCTATAGCCAAACATGGCGCTGGCCAATTCATAAAAGTAACGAGAGTTGGCGGCCTGCTCTTCGGGCAGCATGCCCCCCTCTCCGGAGCAGATGCCGGTGCCGGCCAGCTCTGCGCCACGGGCCAGCGACACCTTGGCTTCTTCAGAGAGGGCACCGAAGCTCATGTCCGAGACCATCAGGGGAATATCCAGGGTTAACGGTTTGTCTGCCCGGGGGCCGATAACCAGCTCGGTACCCACCGGTTGATCGTCCAGCAATGGTTGTGTGGCCATCTGTGCCACCATGATCTGAATATCATCCCACTTGGGCAGGCAGTCCCGGGGCACCCCCATGGCACTCATGGGACCATGATGGCCCATTTTGGCCAGGCCGTTTTCCGCCAGCGCATGGATCAACTCCACATTCGGTTCTTCTGCGGTGGCTTTGGGGCTGGGCATGCCGTCCCGGGAGATGGCATCCGGCCCGGGTCCTTCCTTGCCGACCTGATCCTTGTCAAAGCGCGCGTGGGTTCCATCGCAATACGGGAAAGAGGCGCTGTGCTTGCACATGCACAGGTAGCCTTCGTCCTTGTCCGCTTCAAAGCCGAGAGGGGTGATATCAGTGCCCGCATGGGAGCCATCACAGAAAGGTTGGTTGGCAGAACGGCCGCAGCGGCAGAAGTAATAGGTTTCCCCCGGCTTGAGTTCGGTTTTATGCGGTTTGATATCGGCAATCACGGGTTTGGACATGGTGACTCCTGGCTGGCACTGCGGGCTGGGATAGGTTGATCATGCCAGTGGTGGTGGGGGAGTCAACGCTTGAAAAGTCAGGGCAGGGGGAGCGCCCGGCACGCGACACTTCCTGCCGTATAGGAAGTGGCAGGAAATGCCGCGAGGTGATCTTGCTAGCGATTCGATTCGATATCGCGCACCAGGCGGTGAATTTTATCGCTTCGCGCCAGTAGCGCATCGCTGAGGGGGCTCATCACCCCGCGCAACATGGACAAGGGTTTCCAGCGGGCCGGGGCAATGATGGCGGCGGAACGGGTTGCCAGGCCGGCAACCAGGGCTGTGGCAATTTCCTCGGGTTGCACCTGCTTTCTCAGTACGGCAGGAAAGGCGCTTTCAATCAACTCGGAGGCGGTGGCATGACCCCCGAAGGCGAGATCGGTGATCGGTGTTGCGGTCCAACCCGGATAGAGCACGCTGGCGCTGGCGCCGGTACCCGCCAGCTCAGCCCGCAAGGCCCTGCCGAGCATTTCCACAGCGGCCTTGGAGGCGGCGTAGGGGGCATTGACCATGCCGTTGACGAACGAATAGATGGAGGAGGTAATGACAATCTGGCCATGATTCCGCTGCACTTCCGGCAGGGCTGCACGCAGGGTGCGCCAAACGCCGAACAGATCCACGTCGATAATTTTCTCGAACTCGTCCTCATCGCAGCTGGCGATGGTTGCGGGATTGTTCCGCCAGGCAATGCCGGCGTTGGCAAAGGCGATATCGAGACGGCCAAAGTGCGCGACGGCTTGCTTAACGACAGCTTTTGAGGCGGCAGCATCAGTGACGTCGAGGGGCACGGCGAGTACCCGGGTGGCATCAAATTCTGCGGCGAGCAAATCCAGGGACTGCTGGGATAAATCCGTCAGCACCAGATTCGCGCCTTTTGAATAAAGCGCTCGCGCGCTGGCAGCACCAATGCCGCCGGTTGCGCCGGTGATGAGAACCACCTTGCCATTCAGGTCATACTTCTTGCCCACGTGTTGATCTCCCAGTCAATCGTTGTGCCCGGTGATCATCACAGCCATCACCGGTGGGTCAAAACAAGCACAGAACCATACCACTGATGCTCAGTCAGGGTCTTGTGGATTCATCAGTTGCCGATCTCAGGCTTTCCCTTTGGTGTCACACGATTGGCCCAGCAGGAAGGGGTGGCGATAGCCGCTGCCGTGCACAATCATTTTCATCACAACGACAGGAGAGGTTCTCGTATGGGCAAATCCAGCTGGCGGCCGGAGATGATTCCAGATCTTTCCGGCAAGACGATTCTGGTCACTGGCGCCAACAGCGGTATCGGCCTGGAAGCGGTGAAGTTGTTCGCCGGCCGGGGCGCGGAAGTGATCATGGCCTGTCGAAACGCGGACAAGGCCAACGCGGCGGCGCAGGCGGTGAAAGCGGTAGCCCCCGGGGCCCGACTGTCAATCATGGCGCTGGATCTGGCGGATCTGGCCTCGGTGAAGGCCTTTGCCGAGGCGGTAAAGCAGCGCTTTGCCACCCTGGATGTGTTGCTCAACAACGCGGGTTTGATGGCTCCACCGTTGCAGCGAACCCGGGATGGTTTTGAAATGCAGTTTGGCACCAACCACCTGGGGCATTTTGCGTTGACCGGTCAGTTAATTGAGCGTCTGGAATCCGCCGATGATCCGCGAATTGTGCAGATATCCAGCCTGGCCCATCGGGGCGGGAAATTGATGTGGGGGAATCTCAATGCGGAGAAACGTTATTCCCGCTGGCCCTTCTATTGTCAGAGCAAGCTGGCCAACCTGATTTTCGCCAAGGACCTGCAGCGTCGCTTGCAGGCATCCGGCTCGCGCATCCGGGTCATGGCCGCCCATCCCGGCTACTCCGCAACCCACCTCCAGGATACGGTGCCCGGCGGGGGCCTGTTCAACAAGATCATGGCGCAGTCTGCACAGATGGGGTGCCTGCCCGGTGTCATGGCTGCCACCAGCGATGCGGTAGAGGCGGGTGGCTATTACGGTCCGGATGGCAAACTGATGGAGTTACGCGGCTATCCGGCCCCGGCCTTTGCCCGCAAGATCACTGACAACCCGGCCGTTGCACAGCGGTTGTGGGAGGAATCGGAGCGGTTGACCGGGGTGCGCTATCTGAATGATTAGCTGTCAGGGGGCATGGCGAGGAGAGGATGCGTCGGCCGTAGGTAATTTCCAGGTTTTCCCCTAGAATCTGCGGCTGACTATCACTCTCGGAGCAAGTATCCCATGGGCCGCGCCTACCAGAACCGAAAAGAATCCATGGCGAAAACCTCGGACATGAAAGCCAAGGTTTATAGCCGCTATGGTCGTGAAATCTATGTCTGTGCCAAGGCAGGTGGCCTGGACCCATCCGCCAATCTGGCCCTGCGTAGTTTGATCGACCGGGCCAAGAAGGATCAGGTGCCGGGCCATGTGATCGAGAAAGCCATCGACAAGGCCAAAGGCGGTGGCGGCGAAGATTTTGCGCCGGCCCGTTACGAGGGCTATGGCCCCGGCGGTTGCATGGCGATCATCGAATGCCTGACGGACAACCCCAACCGCACCTTCGGGGATGTACGGGTGGCCTTTACCAAGACCAAATGCAAGATCGGCACCCAGGGCACCGTGGCCCACATGTTCGATCACGCGGCCATTTTCGTGTTCCGCCACGATGATGAAGAGGCGGTGCTGGAAGCGCTGATGGAAGCGGATGTGGATGTCACCGATCTGGAAAACGAAGACGGAATGCTGACCGTCTTCACCCCGAACACCGAATATGCCAAGGCCCGCCAGGCGTTAACCGCGGCTTTCGAAGGGATCGATTTCGAGGTGGACGAGATCCAGTTTATCGCGCAGAGCTATACCACGGTGAGTGGTGATGATCGGGAGTTGTTCGATAAATTCCTGGCCATGCTCAACGATCTGGACGATGTGCAGAACGTGTATCACAACGTGGATCTGGCTGAATAAAACGGCCCGAGCAGGTGCCGTCTGCAACGATGGCGCTTGCAGCAAGGCTGTTAATGACCCAGGTCAGCCAGTAGCGCGGCCAGAAAACGGGCTGCCTGGCCGCCGTTCAGAGCACGATGGTCAAAGGTGAGACTGACCGGCAGTTGCCAATCCTCGAACCATTCCCCGTTGCGAATACCCGGCTGAGCAAAACGTTTGCCGGCACCCACAATGGCCACCTGGGGAGGCACTACAACCGGGGTGGCATAACGACCGGCCAGGGTACCGAAGTTGCTCAGGGTCAGGGTGGCGCCTTGCAGTTCCCTGGCGGGAATTTTTCGCTGCTCCACATCCCGGCGCAGGCGGTTGAGGCCTTGCCGAAGGTCAGAGGGTTCCCGGTTGGCCACGTCCCGCAATACCGGTACAAAAAGACCGTCCGGGGTATCCACGGCAATCCCCAGGTCCACTTTCTCCACCAATCGCATGCTGAGCTGCTCACCGTCGAACCAGGCGTTCACCGCTGGCTCCGCCTGGCAGCCGGCGACGATGGCACGGATCAGGCGCAGGGTAATATCAGTGTCCTGCGGCCAGTGGCTGACGCTGACCTGATCGAACAGACTCACCGGCACCACCTGTTGCCCGGCGCTGGCCATGGTCTTTGCCATGGTGCGGGCCACGCCTCTTAGTGGCGTGCTGTCGCCGTGGCTGTGTTTCAGATTCGCCTGCTGTTGCACATCGTCCAGAGTGATACTGCCTGCCGGGCCGCTGCCCTTGATCTGGTCAAGATTGACGCCCAGGTGGCGGGCCAGGGCGCGGATGGCGGGAGTGGTGCCGCCTGAAGGACGGGAGTCGGGGACGGCGCCGACCACGAAAATGTCCGGATTTTCCGCATCCTCCTTGCTTTGCAGGTTGCCCACCACGGTCTGGCTGCCGCTGCCCTCGTCACCGGCAAAGGCCAGCAGCGGTTCGCCGGTATGCACCAGATCGCCGTTGGCCACGAACAGGGTGGCGATGATGCCGTCCCGGGGAGCGGGGATATCGACAATGGCCTTGGCGGTTTCCACGCTGAGCAGCAGGTCATCCACCTTCACGGTGTCACCTTCTTTCACGTGCCACTCGACGACTTCCGCTTCCTGCAAACCTTCGCCCAGATCGGGCAGGGTGAAGTAGGGCATGTTTCGCTCCTTGGTCACTCACTTGCATGCAACACGCTTGACGCCGAGACGCCGGAGACGGTGTCTTTCCGTAGGAGCGTCGCTGGCGGCGCGATAACCCAACAGGAACGAGTTGCGAGAAGCGAGTTTCGAAAATCAAAACCCTGTATCTGGGAAAGCCAGGTTTTCGCTTCTCGTTCCTCGTATCTCGAGACTGGGTTATCGCGCCGCCAGCGACGCTCCTACGGAGGCTCTGTTCCGTGCCAGCCTTCCCTCAATACTTCAACGTCTCCTTCGCCGCCGCCACGATACGTTCCACGCTCGGCATGTAATGCTGCTCCATGGCGAAGTAGGGCATGGGGCAGTCGTAGCCGGTGACCCGCTCTATGGGGGCGAGCAGATGCATGAGCGCGTCGCTGGCCAGGGTGGCGGCAATCTCGGCACCGAAGCCACCGTTGAGGGGCGCTTCGTGGACGATGACCACGCGGCCGGTCTTGCTGGCGGTGGCGATCAGGGTGTCCCTGTCCAGCGGGTTGAGGCTGGCCACGTCGATCACTTCCGCCTTGATGCCTTCGGCGGCCAATTGCTCCGCCGCGGCCAGGGTTTCATGAATCATGGCGCCCCAGCTGATCAGGCTCACGTCCTCGCCGGCACGCAAGGTAAAACAGCGATCCAGTGGTAGCGGATCATCATCCAGTTCCACCGGTAGCCGTTGCAGGCGGTAGAGCCGTTTCGGTTCCATAAACAGCACCGGGTCCGGGCAGGCGATGGCGGCGCGTAGCAGGCCATAGGCCCTTGCCGGCGAAGAAGGAATCACTACCCGCAGGCCCGGGATATGGGCAAACAGGGCCTCGGTGCTTTCGCTGTGGTGTTCCGGGGCATGGATGCCGCCGCCGAAGGGCGCGCGGATCACCAGCGGGCAGCTCAGCCGGCCCCGGGTGCGGTTGCGCAGGCGGGCGGCGTGGCTGATCAGTTGCTCCAGGGCGGCGTAGATAAAGCCCATGAACTGGATCTCGGCCACTGGTTTCAGGCCCTGGCTGGCCATGCCCACCGCCAGCCCCGCGATCAGGTTTTCCGCCAGCGGGGTATCCATGACCCGACGGAAGCCGAATGTCTCTTTCAGCCCTTCAGTGGCACGGAAAACGCCGCCGTTGGTGGCGATGTCCTCGCCCAGTATCACCACGTTTTCATCGGCCTCCATGGCGTGGCGCAGGGCCTGGTTGACCGCTTCCAGCAGATTGAGCGGAACGCTGGTGTCCGGGTGTGGTTGGGCGCTATGCATGGTGGCCTCCCGGTTGTTGTTGCAGCAGACGTTGCCGTTGTGGCTTGAGGGCCTCGGGCAGCTCGGCGTAGAGGTAGTCGAGCATGTCGGTGGGGGCCTGTGGCGATTGGTTCAGGTAAGTCTCCACCGCGGTATCCACCCGTTGCTGGCACTCGGCCAGCCACTGCGTTTCCTGCTCCGCATCCCAGTGACCGGCGTCTGCCAGGGCCTGGCGCAGCCGTGCCACCGGTTCCCGTTGCCAGGCGGCATGGAGGTCGCTGGCCTTGCGGTAACGGCCGGCGTCGTCGGCGGTGGTGTGGTCGCTGAGCCGGTAGCTCACCGCTTCAATCAGGGTGGCGCCCTTGCCGTGGCGGGCCTTGTCCAGGGCGTAATCCAGCGCTTCCAGCAGGGCGGGCAGGTCGTTGCCGTCCACCTGGAAGCCTTCGATGCCAGCGGCCACGGCTTTCTGGGCGATGGTGTCGCTGGCGGTCTGCAGGCTGCGTGGCACGGAGATGGCCCATTGGTTGTTGTTGACCATCACCACCAACGGCAGCTGCCAGACGCCGGCCACATTGAGGGCTTCATGGAAGTCACCCCGGGAGGTGGCACCATCGCCGCAGGTGGCCAGCACGGCGGCTTTTGCGTGGTCCAGTTTGGCCTTGGTGGCGATGCCGGCGGCCTGGGTGAGCTGGCTGGCGATGGGGACGCAGTTGGGCAGGTCGCGGGCGGCGGGGGTCTCCGCCGGAAAGGCATTGCCGCGCTCGTCGCCGCCCCAGTACTGCAGGATCAGATGCAACGGTACGCCGCGCAGGTATTGGGTGGCGTGGTCCCGGTAGTAGGGCACGAAGACATCATCATCTTGCAGGGCCATGCCGCCGGCGGTGGCGATGGCTTCGGCGCCCAGGCAGGAGGCATAGGTGCCCAGCTTGCCGGTGCGTTGCAGATTTACCGCCTTCTTGTCGAAGGTGCGAATCAGCGTCATATGGCGGTAGCCGTCCACCAGCCGTGGCCAGTCCGTGTTCTCCGGCAGGTCCGGTAGTCGGTGGTGCATGTCGTAGGGCGTAGACGTGAACATGGCATCCTCCTTGGCGGCGTTCAGGCGGCTTCCCAGGCGTGCTTGCCGGTGTCGTCATGAAGGCGCTGTTCGGCCTGTCTGTCGGCCATCTGTGCCGGACTGAGATGGTGCTGGTCCGCCTGGTCCAGTAGCTGGCTGAGGGTGCGGCCAATGCCGAGCACTTTCTGCCGGATGGTGCTGCGGTCTTCCTGCCGGTGGCCCAACGCCAGCGATATCAGACCGCCAGCGTTATTGAGGTAGTCCGGTGTGTAGAGGATGTCGCGCTGGCGTAGTCGTTGCGCATCGTCGTCGCTGGCCAGCTGGTTATTGGCGGCGCCCACAATCAACCCGGCTTGCAGGCGGGGGATGGTATCGGCGTTCAGCACGCCGCCCAGGGCACAGGGCATGAAGATATCGCAGGCCACGTCGTAAAGGCTGTCGGCGGGTACCCACCGGGTATTCAGGCGGTCTGCCAGCCGCTGGGCCCGGCGCGGGTCAAGGTCCGCCAGGGTGAGTCGGGCGCCGGCCCGGGCCAGCATCAGGGCGAGCTGGCTGCCCACATGGCCCAGGCCCTGAATGGCGATGTGCAGGCCCTTGGCCCCGTGGCGCTGGAAGCGGTGGCGGATACCCGCATCCAGGGCGGCGAATACACCCAGAGCGGTATAGGGTGACGGGTCCATGCCGTCGCCGGAAAAGCCCCATACATGGCGGGTTCGGGTGGCTACCTGGTCGAGATCGGTGATTTCCGTGCCGGCGTCCATGGCGGTGATATAGCGCCCGCCCAGGCGGTTAACGGCGTCGCCGAAGGCACGGTAAAGGGCAGCCCGGTCGTAGGGTTTGTCTGGTTCCATGATTACCGCCTTGCCGCCGCCCAGTGGCAGGCCTGCCAGGGCGGCCTTGTAGCTCATTCCGCGGGCAAGACGGCAGACGTCATTCAGGGCGGTGTGTTCATCGGGGTAGGGAAGACAGCGACAGCCACCGAGGGCAGGGCCCAATCGTGTGGAGTGCAGGGCGATCAGGGCGCGCAGACCGGTTGCCGGATCCCGGAATTGGTGGAGTTCGGCGGCGTCGGTCTGTTCGAGGGTAACGAACATGGCAACGGCTCCTTTCCCGGTGGGGCGGGTAGGCCCGTACGGGAGCGTATTGTGGGGGCCGGGTAAGGCCCTTGGGTTTACTTTAGCGCGGGAAACGGCGGTGCGCCTGTACGGATCTGTTATTTCTGACAAGCGGTGTTATGGGGTGAGGGAATAAGGCTGCACGGTGCGGGACAGTGGTGAATGGCCACCGTAGGAGCGCCGCCAGCGACGCTCCTAGGGCTGGGCCGGGGTTCTAGCGGGTAATTCGCACCAGCATGCCGAACATGGGATGGTCGAAGTAGTAGACTTCGTGGCCGGTGAGGCGGCGGCTTTCATCAATTTTCACATAAAAGCGCTGGCCATGACTCTGGGTATTGAACCAGATGCGGGGCTCCACATGCACGTAGCGGGACTGGTGGAATTGCAGGGTACCTTCCAGTTCCGGAACCTGGCCGTCATCGGTGCTGAGGATCTGGCCGCCGCGCAGGTAGACCGGCACCGTCTCGCTCTTGTTGCCGATGGGCTGACGCCAGGCCTTGTGGTAAAGCTGGCGATACTCGCCGGTGCCGGCCATGCGCTCCATCATGTACTGCAGCACCGTCTGATCCTCCGGTAAAGGCTGCCAGGCTCCCTGGGACAGAGCATCCGGGTCGGCGTACTCACTGACTTGTGGTTCGCCAATGGTGACCGAGTGAGAGGCATAGCGGGGCTGCAGATCCGCGGGCCAGATTTCGTCGCTGCCGCCGTGATCGCGGGCAAACACCAGCACTTCGATGTTGTACCAGCTCTGGGCAATGGCGGCGTTGGCCATGAGGGCCAGCACGACCAGAAAGAATGCGCGAAGCATCGGAAACTCTCCTTTGATGGCCCGTGCGCAGGCCTTATCGTGATGCTGACGTGGGAGCGGGCCTTTCCTGTTGCCTGTGGAACCCGGCTTGGCGGCAGAGAGTTCCGGTGCCTTCCTGGTGCTGGTCGCCTCATCCGGATCAAGGCGTTTCCCCTTACGCACCCACATCGTTTGTTATTGCAATGACTATAACCAGTTCACACTTCCGGTTCACGACCAACAGTCTGACCGGTCGGTTTCACGGGTTAGCTGCCCGTATCCTGTTTGATACTCTGGGCGGACAGGCGCTTGAGCAGGGCGTCGACCACCTGAATGCGTTCCTCGGCACTGTCACTGCCCTCTACAAAACGCAGCGCATTGGCCCCTTCCAGCTTGAAGCGGTTGGGCCCGGACTGGACCAGTTTGACAATGGTCAGCGGGTCCACCGGTGTACGCTCGCCAAACTCCAGCTTGCCGCCGCCGGCGTGAGCATCCAGTCGAGTGATGCCCAGTCGTTCTGCCTGCTGACGCAGCTCGGTCACCGCAAACAGGTTTTTCACCGGTTCCGGTAGCAGGCCGAAGCGGTCGATCATCTCTACCTGCAGCTCTTTCAGGCCATCGCGGGTCTTGCAGCCGGCAATGCGCTTGTAGAGCGTCAATCGGCCGAACACGTCGGGCAGGTAATCCTCGGGAATCAGTGCGGGAATGCGCAGGTTCAGCTCCGGGCCGCCGCTGAGGGGCTTTTCCACGTCCGGTTGTTCGCCCCGTTTCAGGGCTTCCACCGCCTGTTCCAGCATCTCCATGTAGAGACTGAAGCCGATGGTTTCGATGTTGCCATGCTGCTCTTCGCCCAACAGTTCCCCAGCGCCACGAATTTCCAGATCCTGGCTGGCGAGCATGAAGCCGGCCCCCAGGTCGGTGGCCTGTTCGATGGCCTCCAGACGTTTGAGGGCGTCCTTGGTCATTGCCTTGGGGCTTGGCGTGATCAGATACGCGTAGGCCTGGTGATGGCTGCGGCCAACCCGGCCACGCAACTGGTGCAGCTGAGCCAGCCCCAGCTTGTCTGCCCGATCAATGATGATGGTATTGGCGCTGGGCACATCGATACCGGTTTCGATGATGGTGGAGCAAACCAGCACATTGAAGCGACGGTGGTAGAAGTCGCTCATCACCGCTTCCAGTTCCCGCTCGCGCATCTGCCCGTGGGCAATCCCTACCCGGGCGTCGGGGACCAGCTTGCGGATGTCCTCGGCGGTCCGCTCCATGGTGTCGATGTCGTTGTGCAGGTAATACACCTGACCACCCCGGAGCAGCTCACGGAGCAGGGCCTCCTTGATGGTGGTGTCGTTGTGCTGCTGCACGAAGGTTTTTACGGACAGGCGTTTTTGCGGCGGGGTGGCGATGATGGAGATGTCGCGCATGCCGCTGAAGGCCATGTTCAGGGTGCGGGGGATCGGCGTGGCGGTGAGGGTGAGAATGTCGCACTCGGCGCGCATCTGCTTGAGCCGTTCCTTGTGGCGTACCCCGAAACGGTGTTCCTCGTCCACGATGATCAGCCCCAGATCGCTGAACGACACGGTTTCCTGCAGCAACTGATGGGTGCCCACCAGGATATCCACTTTGCCTTCTTGCAGGCGTTTGAGGACCTGGGTCTTGTCCTTGGCGCTTCGGAAACGTGATAACACTTCGATATTCACCGGCCAGTCGGCAAAGCGGTCGGTGAAGGATTCGTAATGCTGCTGGGCGAGCAGGGTGGTGGGCACCAGCACCGCCACCTGGGTCTGGTTTTCCACCGCCACAAAGGCGGCGCGCATGGCCACTTCGGTCTTGCCGAAGCCCACATCGCCGCACACCAGCCGGTCCATGGGCTGGCTGGACTGCATGTCGGCAATCACCGAGGCAATGGCGGCCTGCTGGTCCGGGGTTTCCTCAAAGGGGAAGCCGGCGCTGAAGCGCTCGTAATCGCTCATGTCCACGTCGAACTGCTTGCCCTGGCGGGCCTCGCGGCGGGCGTAGGTGTTGAGCAGTTCCGCGGCCACATCGTGGATTTTTTCCGCCGCCTTCTGCCGGGCCTTGCTCCACTGCTCGGTGCCCAGCCGGTTGAGCGGGGCAGTATCGCCGCCGCCGTAGCGGCTGATCAGATGCAGAGAAGAGACCGGTACGTAGAGTTTGTCGCCGCCGGCATATTCCAGCAGCAGGAATTCGTGTTGCTGGCGGTCCACTTCCATGTGGATCAGGCCCAGATAGCGGCCCACGCC
>Ga0208835_100264_pt1 | contig 13366 bp, 9 predicted proteins | sample DeeseametaMP1374_FD_184190 | JGI IMG/M metagenome (GOLD analysis project Ga0208835, IMG submission 184190) | Marine microbial communities from the Deep Indian Ocean - MP1374 (SPAdes) | ecosystem: Environmental > Aquatic > Marine > Oceanic | place: South of Port of Lincoln, Great Australian Bight... | reverse complement strand
GGGATCTGCTATTGGCGGCATCGCCGGTGCGGTGCTTGGTGGTCTGGCGGGTGGCGTGGCTGGCGGTGAGGCCGGTGCTGCCCTGGGCGCCAAACTCGACGAGACCTATCTCGACAACCTTGAATGTCTGGAGTGCGGGCACAGCTTCCGCCTCGATTCTGAGTAATCCCCTCTTCTCTTTACCCACTACTCCGAAGCCCGCCCTGTGCGGGCTTCTTTATGTCCCTTTGGAGGCCTGAATGGATATTCCCACTTTCGTAAAGAACGAGCAGGGCCTGTACCACGTACAGGGCTGCGTGAAGCCCGAGGAGATTGTCAGTACGGCGGCCACCATACTGCTGGATGACCTGACGAGCCGGGAGGCGCTAACTGCGCCCACCGATGTCGCCCAGTTCCTACAGCTGGCGCTGGCCCAGGAGAAGAACGAAGTCTTCTCCGCCATCTTCCTCAACAACAAACACAAGGTGCTCAGTTTCGAGACCCTGTTCACCGGCACCATTGATGGCGCGGCGGTGTATCCCCGCGTGGTCGTACAGCACGCCTTAGCGTGCAATGCCGCCGCCGTGATCTTTGCCCACAACCACCCCTCCGGCTGCTGTGAGCCCTCACGGGCAGATCAGCAAATCACCAAGCGCCTGTCTGATGCCCTCGCACTGATTGATGTGCGGGTGCTCGACCACTTTGTGGTGTCCCGTTCCGAGTGGGTCAGCCTGGCCGAACGCGGCATGGTTTAACCCCTTCCTTTCTCATCACCCTCTCATTATTCATTGGAGATTCACCATGGCACATCTTGTCGAAAACATGGCCTATGTGGGCCGCACACCCTGGCACGGGCTGGGCAACCAGCTGGCCAGCCAACAACCGCTGGAAGTCTGGATGCGCGAAGCCGGCATGGATTGGGAGATCCGTGAGACCCCGGTGCGCTTTATCAGTAGCGAGGCAGGCGCTCTCGGGCAGATCTCCTCCTTCCCGGATCAGAAGGTGCTGTTCCGCTCCGACAATCAGGCACCGCTGTCGGTAGTGAGTAACCGCTTCAAGGTGGTTCAGCCCCGTGAGGTACTGGAGTTCTACCGCGATCTCACCGAGCAATCCGGCTTTGAGCTGGAGACGGCGGGCGTCCTGAAAGGGGGCCGCAAGCTGTGGGCGCTGGCTCGCACTGGGCAAACAGGCTCCTTGGCAGGCAATGACCAAACCAACGGCTACGTGCTGCTGGCCACGGCCTGTGACGGCACCCTGGCGACCACGGCGCAGTTCACCAGTATTCGGGTGGTGTGTAACAACACCCTCGCGGTAGCGCTGAATGGCAACACGCATGCGGTGAAGGTCCGCCACAGCACCACCTTCGATCCGCAAGCGGTCAAGAAGCAGCTGGGGATTTCCGTCTCTGCCTGGGATGACTTCATGTATCGCCTGAAGGCCCTTAGCGAGCGGCGCATCACCCGCAAGACCGCCGAGAAGGTCATGCAGACCATCTTCACGGATACCGGCTATCAGCCACCCGGCATGCCGGTGAAGGCCAACGAACAGGCCATGAAGAAAGCCATGGCCCTGTATGACGGTGCCGGTCGCGGATCAGAGTTGGCGTCTGCCCACGGCCTACGGCCTGCTCAATGCCGTCACCGAGTTCGTGGACCATGAACGCCGCGCTCGCAGTACCGACAACCGGCTGGACTCTGCCTGGTTCGGCAAGGGTGCCCAGATCAAGCAACGGGCTCTGGAGCAAACCTCCCTGCTGGTCGCCTGATCAACCCTGACCGCTTACCTCTCCCCTCACTCTACTTCCTTTTAAAAGAAAACCTGGAGAACACCATGAACCTGAAATGGCTCTACCGCCTGTTGGCGGTATGGGACTGTCGCCCTATGCCTGCTGAATTGGCAGCGGTGTGGGGCGCGTTCCTGCATGAAGGCCTGATGTGCCACCCCGGCGATCCTGGCCGGCCCCGCCGGATACTGGAAGCCTGGGACAGTGGCTGCATCGAGCTGATCATCGCGTCCTGTGAATACCTGGACCCGCTCTGGCAGACGGTCTCCCACATCTGGTATCAGCCCCGTGGCCGACCTGGCATTTTCGAGTACGAAGTGGTCAGTGAGTTAGGCGAGTGGCTCGGTGAGCAACTGCTCACTACCGGCCACCTCCCCAGCGACAAGGAGGCTGAACGTTATATCGAAGCGTTGGTGAATGACTTCTTCGAGATTGGCGAGGAAGCCTCCTCCTCTTCAAGTCGCGCCGCATGATGTCATTCAGGCATCACTCGCAATTACCTATTTCCCCTTACCTTTAGCCCCGGCCACTACGCCGGGGCTTTTCTTTGTCTGGAGTATTCTCATGGCACAACCGAAAAGCACCACACCTGGCCAGCGCCCTGCGCTACGCCTGGTCTCTACCAAAAGCATGAACCGGGAGGACTGGCTGAAGATCCGCAAGCAGGGCATTGGCGCCAGTGATGCGGCTGCCGCTGTGGGCATCAGCCCGTACCAATCCCCCCTCGAGCTGTGGATGATCAAGACCGGGCGGGATGGCCTGCTCCCCGCCCCCGATCCCGATGACATTCAATCGCCGCTCTACTGGGGCACCCTGCTGGAACCTAAGGTGGCGGAGGCCTACGCCAAGATCAGCGGCAACAAGGTACGGCGGGTGAATGCCGTGCTGCAGCACCCGGATGGTGACAAGCCCTGGATGCTAGCCAACCTGGATTACGCCGTGGTTGGTAATGACGACGTTCAGATACTGGAATGCAAGACCACCGGCCAGCACGGCGCCAAGCTATGGGCGGACGGTGTTCCAGAGTACATCCAGTGCCAAGTACAGCATCAGCTGGCGGTTACCGGCAAGCAGGCTGCCGATGTGGCCGTGCTGATTTGCGGTCAGGAGCTGCAGATTCACCGCATCGAACGGGATGAAGCACTGATTGCTCACCTGTACGAGCTGGAGCGGGAGTTCTGGCAGTTGGTGGAAGCGGACACTCCACCGGACCCGGATGGCTCCGACTCTGCCGGCAAGGCCCTGCAAGGGCTCTATCCTCGCGATGAAGGCGAAACCCTAGATCTCACGGCTAACCCAGCCATGGAAGGCGACTTCAATGAACTGCTGGATCTGCGTGACACCCTTGCCCGACTGACCGAGCGGGAATCCACCCTTAAACAACGCATCCAGCAGTCCATGGGGCTGGCCAGCAAGGCTACCTTCACTGTTGGCTCCGTGACCTGGAAGCGCAGCAAGGACTCCACCAGCCTGGACACCAAAGCCCTGCTGCAGGACCAGCCGGATCTGCTCAAGCAATACCCCAAGCACAAAGCCGGGAGCCGTCGCTTCCTGGTTCGTCCCAATGCTTAACCTCTACGACTCACGGCATAACAGCCGGGCTTGGCCCGGCTGCGCCTATGCCTGTTATCCATCAGGAGAATCCCATGATTAAAGGACTCGCGATTACCCCACCCGTCATTGGCCGCATTAGCATCGGTCGCGTAGTGGAGAAGAACGGCAAGCGTCTGCCGGAGAAAGACGACCAATTCACCATCACCACCCAGATACAGACCCGGGACGGCTGGCTACCGCACCCGCTGGATGAGGCCCTGCGCCAGGAGGTACAGGGCAAAAAGCTACGAAGCATTCCCGTCACCCTGCCCTTCAATGATCCGGACCTGAATCTGCGAGCGGAGTACACCTTCTTCGAGCGGAAGAGCGGCAGGCCGCTGTGTGCCGGAAACGGAGAGACTTGCCGACGCCATACCGAGAACGGCCTGGAATCCCTACCCTGCCCATCACCGGACCTCTGTGACTACGGCAACCATGGGCTGTGCAAGCCCTATGGTCGGCTGTACGTCCAGATAGGAAACGATGATGAACTGGGTTGCTTCGTGTTCCGCACCACCGGCTACAACAGCATTCGGACCCTGACCGCACGGCTGCGCTACTTCCACGCCATCAGTGGCGGCAACCTGGCCACCCTGCCTCTGGAGCTGAAGCTACGCGGCAAGAGCACCGCCCAAAGCCACCGGGCACCGATCTACTACGTGGATCTGACCCTACGTGCAGAGCAATCCATGAAAGAGGCCGTCACCCATGCCAGGGAAGAAGCTCAGGCTCAGGTGAATCTGGGAATCAATCAAGCAGAACTGGACAAGGTTGCTCAGGCAGGCCTGCTGAATGCCCGGTTCGAGTATTCAGAGGATGAGGGGTTACAGGTTACGGAGGAGTTTTATCGCAATGATGCCAACCAAGCCCCCAGTGCGTCGAAGCAATCACCCGGCCTGAAAGAGGCCCTTTCGGCAAAAGTGAGCGGGGGGCGAATAGAAGCATAGTAAAGATCCGGCCTGGCAGCCAAGCCATCAGGCCGGATTCTTATCATTGCCTAAACTGAATGCTCGAGAGACTACTGGGACCGGTTAATGACATCAGTCAAATTTGGCTTGTATGCTGTATGCCCAGAAACGATGTCCGACACATCAATATTAACCACACAGTCAACATTGATTGGGTTTCTCCCTATCGGCGATCCGCTTTCAAATTTTACAGCTTCCCCTACGGTATAGAGGTACCTGAGCACGTCATCTTTATCGCTATAATAATTGTATATAGGCCCTTCAACTGCGCCATCAATGCCTGACCAATTTACTTTCTTTTCGGCTTCCCCCTCGCCGGAAACCGTATTGTTGACAGCCCCACCGAGCAAATGCACCTCTTTAACAAACTTCCTGTCTTTTGTTTTCAACGTAGACAGGCAGGAGTAGATAACTCTCGCGCCAAGAGAATGCCCGATCAAGACATACTCTTCTTCTGTCCTCGCCATCATATCCGCGAGCAGGGCCCCTGTCTGGTAGGCTTTAATGCCGGCAATAGCCCAAGGGTGATCCAAAAGGCCAAGAGCCTGGAAAGCAATACCAAGAGGAGCAATTTTGGTTGCCGCTTTTTTAGAGGCAGAGGCGGCAAAACCTACCAACGTCGATTTTGCACCCTCTTTACTGGCCAGCCCCGCTCCAGTCTTTGCAATATCTTTAAGCCTTTTTGATTCCCAGCCGACGTGATAGACCTCATTTTCAGGGTATAGTTTTTCGATTTTTTCCAGCCACACTTTCCTTGTCTCTTTGCTTCCCTGAGTCATAAAGCCATCAATACAAACTATAGCAGGAGACTTTCCCGGCTTTATTCGGATAATCTCAAAACCGTCAATATCACCAAAATAGCTGTTTGATACCACTGCACCGTAGCGTCCACCAAGAGCAGAACCTGCCGCAGTCACCACTGCAACTCCACCTGCCATACCTGCTCCACCTGCGGCCACAGCCCCGCCGCCTAATGTTGCCAAGCCAGCGTTGGTAGCCGCCGCACCACTGTAACCTAATATCGATGTCCCGATTGCGCCACCGACAGCTGGTGCCGCTGCCAGCGCCACAGGAGCAATCATCGCTGCACCACCAACGGTATATGCAGCAGTAGTCGCAATTTTTTTGTAGTTTCTTTCTTCACGGTCAACGATTATTCCGTATTCAGCAATACTTTTCAGTTGCCAATTAAGCCGCTCAAAAGATGCTATCGTCCCCTCATGCACAGCACAAAAATTTCCCGACCACAAGTTAACGCTTTCTTCCACTTCACTTGAAGACGAATACTTGGCCTTATTGACACACGCCCTGCACTTTACGATTTCCTTACCACACCCCTTGCAGGCGTAAATATTTCTCGAAAAGCTGCTCTTTTCCTTCAGCTCCGCCTCATGCTCTTCGAAACACCACGAGCAAAAACTTTTGATACCATCCAGACCAGAATCGATATAACTATCAGAAAACTGATCCGCCTTCTCTTTTAAAAAAGAAGAGCTTTCTTCGTAACTCTCGGAGACTCTCGCTTTCGCCCTATCAATAAAATCACTGTCGACGCCGTCAACCGCCTCTCTCATCTTTTCTTTTGCTTTGTTAGCCGAGTTTTTTATTTTGTCGAACATGGATCCCTCCAGTTACACCTTGATAAAATTGTAATTCCCGAAACGCGAAAAAAAACACCGCCCCCAGTCTAACCACCATTACGGGGCAACAAGATCGCCCTCAAACCGACCGATTCACCTACAACGTCTTGCAACCGCTCTAACAGGTGATTTCTTCGAGATACTTCTGGGCCACTTGCACAGCAGTTTTTACAGCATCCGCCATTGCTTTCTCTTCAATGAGTCTGGCCACCCCATCTTCGCCATCAAAATTGACAGGATTTAACCCCGGCAATGTGTACCAGCCAAGCCACCATTCGTTGCTTTGGGCACCTTTCATTCCTACGAACGGATCATAGCCCCCCGGCGCCTTCATATGCTCCGAACCTGAAAAGCGCCCCAAGCCAATCCAAAGCGAATCAGCAGTATCGATCCCCATAACGAGATGAACGCCATCCAGTTCAGGGCTTTCCACCCCCTGGATTCGAAAAAACACATACCCTGCCGAAGGCTTATTACTCGCCCAGGCCTCGTAAATTGACCAGTCCATCTTGCTCCACCGAGCCGGGGGAGCAACTAATGCCAGGCGAGAATCATTACCAAGCTGCTCAGAAATTAGACTCACCAATTCTTCCAGGAGTGACGCGTGGAGATAGGTGACAGATCGCGCTAGACGCACCATCACAGATGCATCCTCTGGACTAGATTCCAGGTGATCGCGCAGTCCGGTTCGGTTCAAAAGTTCATAGGCTTCGTCTCGTGAATGCATGCCCACAGCCTCCATCACAACCTCATTGTATTGGGACAAAATCTGATGCGTTCTTCCCATATCAGGGTCTTTCGCAGTGATCTCTATCAATTCTTTTAGCCAGACATCAATGTCAGATCGATAACTGATGCACTGGTAATTCGCCTTGTTTCCTTTGGCCCTATTCCCTTCTGGCGCATTAACCGACACATCGGATGGCTCACTCCCCTCAAGTGTCAAATAGAACAAGTAACAATCACCATCCGGCGACAGATGCCTGAGCACCTCCTGATAGCGCCAAAGCTGGGCCTCCTGATCGGCTGCGTGCAGCTTGTTTTCAATAATCAGATAACCACCGGAGAACTGTAGCAATAGGTCAACCCTGCCCAAATCAGGGAAGGCCCGCTCACACCACACTCTGGCACCGGTAAGTTGTGACCTGTCTATCTCTACTCCCAGCAGCACCAAAAAATGCGCCAGTGGCTCTTCTCCTAATCCATGATCTTCATCAGGATCCATCAACCAACCGATCATCGGCGTATGCAGCCTGACTTCATCATGGGCCGAAAACAGCGTCTTCAAAATATTGGGGTTTTGAACAACGCGGCAATCACTCATCCTTTGATACAGGGCCGAGACGGAGAATTGATGCCAATCGTTATTGTGATTATTCACTTCAAGCTCCCTGAACAATTTTCCCTGCAGGCCTTAAGCCTGAGGCCACATATTCAAACCAAAGCTCCATCAACCCACTCTCCTCTTCCTGCAGATCACCGGCAGGGTAATTCAGGCCGACTTCAAGACCGTCCTCATTCTGGGAGAATCGCACCATCGGAAAGTGCTGGTTCAGGATAAGCGTTGCCATCCCGCTGTCTGCGGGAATTTCTGCCAAATCCAACCTGTCACGCACAAAGCCCAACGCGTCCGTGTCCAGGTCCACCGACAGGCCCACTGTTGGGCCATATTTATGCCATACCAGTCTTTTCCCACCCCTTACCTTGCGATGGTCCACATCCAGAAAATCACTTGCCATCAAATGACCAGAGGAAGCCGCCTCGCCAGGTTCCAGGTCCTGAGCCCCTTCATGAATAAACAGCTCAAGCTCATCAGAAAAGGCTTTCAATTGGTCAAACGCCATCTGCACCTCATGTAGAGATAGGTTCTGAAGAGTGCCCTCCTTTACAAACAGCGGCAGATCGATGCGTGCGGCAAGATACAGATAGCTATTGTCAGATTTCTCATCCAGCGTCAGTTTCGGCAACGCATACTGCTCGTTCAGGGCTGCAATCTTCTCCTTCAGCTCACCTAAAAGACCGTCTGAATAATTGAGAAACCTTGCCAAACCAGACTTGTTCGCAATAGGCGAAACCAGACTGACCAAATACGCTGTATCTGGAATCAATGCGGACATTTCCGGCGAGAACTCCAGATTCACAAAAATGGGTTGATGGCGATAGACACCGTCCCGTGCGATCTTGGGGTCAACCAGATAGAGTGTGTGGCGGGTATCCCCTTCTTCATCTATGACTTTGAAGTAATCTGTGTCTGGATTTACAACCTTCTTAACCAGACTTTCTAGCCAACTGAAGATTTGGTCATTATCGTGAACAGCATAGGGGCGATAAGAGACAGAACAGGAATCACCGAATGTAGCGGGATATGGATCCTTGACTGGCGCATCATCCCGTTTTTGCGGGGTGCGTAAAAACTGCGTCCAGTCTTCCACGGAAGACAAATGAACACTCTTGTCAAAACCAACCTGTAGGCAGGCATCCATTTGTTCCTCAACCCGATGTTTGCGCTCGATGAATGATCCGACCTGGTCCTCATCAATGGAACTCTGCAAATACGGGTAGTGAATCTGCAAATCCCTATCCGTCGCTGACTTCAATCGCCGGTTGACGCAACCAAACAATCGGTCCAGTCGCCCCACCCGCTGCTCATTGTCGCCAGGTGAGCCAGCCAGTCCGTAGTGATGCACCTGATAACACTGGATATGCAGATTGACGCCCTCCTGTAGCACCGAGGTAGACACCAATACGTTTGGATAAAAAGGCGTGTTAAACCCGAGGATCAGCCTTTGACGACCCTCGCTGTTTTCACCGCTCGCGTACCAGGCCGGACTGGTGAGCCGTTTCAGACTAGTCCAATCCCGCTGCCACTCACGCAGCCCATGGTCAACGATTTTCCCACATAGCGCTTCAAAGGAATTCAGCGCAGACTCGAAATACTTCAACAACAGTGACCCGGACAGTTTCGGGGTCACCCATTTCACAAAATTTCTGTATGCAAGCTGGACGTCTCTCTCCTTTCGCCCCTTTTGCTTGAGCCTGAATTGAACAAACCAGCAATAGAGCTCAACGATCACAGGACTGGCATACAACATCCCTGCCTTGAGGTAGTTGGCAAAGTTTTCGGCCACTTCCCGGTCATTTTTCGACCAGGAATCCAGTTTGCTTCGGCTCTCACTCTTCAGTAGCGGATAAACCAGTGCCCAGGCGGTCTTTAGCTCATTGTCATACTTCGCTGAAGGCGGCTCCCGTGAACCCAGCGCGGATTTCAGGGCGACAGACGATCTCCAGGCCGAAATACGGGTGAACATTGCCGCGTTGCCATAATCAGGCCTGCGGCTACCTTCCTGTGGATAGAATGCGCGATATCCCGAATCCAGATAGTCACTGGAGGGCTCCAGGAATAAAGAAAACAGGCTCTCGGGCTTCACGAATCGCAATCGCACATTCGCGCAATCCGTTTGCCCTCCCAGTTCTTTCTTGACGACAAACAGCTCGGCAATGCGGGAGGACAGATAATCGCTGTCATCCGTCACTTCGCTACCGTCTTCGTCTTCGTCTTCCAGATACGCTTCCTCTAACTCGATGTCCTGGTCAAAGCCACTCAATAAGGATTTAAATCCTTCTCTGGACCATTGTTGTCGCTCCCATTTCTGGACTCGCTCGTCGTTCCACTCAAGCCCCAAGGCCTGAACGATCTGCGCAGCCAGAAGGCGATCGTATCTAGCATTGATTCGTTGCGTCAGCTCCCTCACTGAAGGAATACGGCGCACAAATATCAGGTGCTTGTCATCTGTCAGGCATTTCTGGTCATCGTAGAAGGAAACAGGCAGACATTGGCCAACGATTGCCCCATATTTTGGGTGATCCGGGAAGCTGTTAAGCGTATCGAAGTAATCCTGAGTCAGCCTTTTCAGAAGCTCTGTGTCCTTCGCCTTTGAGAAGTCCTCCTTGTAGGCGTCCTCAATGTCACTCTCACTGCCATCACTTTTGTCCACATCTCCCTCGGGTCTGCGGCCCATGGACTCGAAGCCTTCAAGGTAGCCGTACATGAGGGACCGGCCTTCCTTTTTCTTCTTCAGATCTGAAACCAGGCGCTTTTGGTACAGCGCGAAAAACATTTCCCCATTGGGAAGATTTTCAAAGCCGGACGACACCGGCTTTTCATGACGGTAGTGCAGCTTGCTGTGAAGCCCGCCAGCGCCCTCCATCAGGCGCAACCTTCGCAGCCCATACCGCTGCAACAAACTCTTGGCCAACTCCGATTCGTTCATTTTTCCGTCTAGATCAACGTCCTGAAGATCGACAAAATAGGAAAGGATTCCCTGCACATTGCTCAAGCGGGTATGGCTCGGCGTCGCAGTCAACAGGAGGTTGTGCTTACCCAGGCGATTGCCTTCATCACCAAACAAGGCTCTTGCTGCTGCTACACGTTGCGATCCACCGTCGAGGTTGCGCAGATAATGGGCCTCATCAACAATTACCAGGTCAAAGCCGTCATCACCCAGCGTGGTCTTGAGCCGTCGACGAATCTGGTTCGCTGCACGCCTAGCCTTGCCTGGGAGGTCCCCTTCCCCCTTATCTTCTCCCTTAACAAGGCCGCTGAGCGCCGTAATCGTAGTCAGAAAAAGATGCCCCGCCCCTTGCTCAACGGTTTCAACCAGTTCATCCAGTTTGAAACACATACGCGCTGAAGGAATGGGACCGCCATCCACAAAATTCCTTACACAGTGATCGGGCTCGCGGTAATGGCGATGAACGAAGGTTTCAAACTCTCGCCGCCAATGACGACAAATTTCGCGGTTCGGCGCCATCACCAGGACTTTGCTGCCGGGCTTCATCTTCCAGAGTAATGCCGCCACACCCAAGGCCTGGAACGTCTTACCCATGCCTACTTCGTCAGCTAGCAGAGCGACCCCATTCCTGGACAGCAAATTCCAGAGATAAGCGACGCCTTCCGTTTGCTTGGCAGCCATGGACTCACGATTATCGGAGGCATACCGCCAATCAGGATGTCGGCCTTCAAAGTTGATGGAATCGCTCACCACCTCTGGGCTGAGCAACCCCCAATCCTGGTCTCGTAACGTCATACGATCCCCCAGCTTCGGCGCATGCCTTTGTACTCTTGCAGCAATAACTCTCGATAGCGCTTGTCTACTCCCTTGGGCAACTTGGGTATGGCAACATTGAGATCCTTCCAGCGGGAGAGATGAATACCTTCGTCTGCCGGAAGCAGGGCCTTACGGCATCTGCGCGCCAATTCGCACAGCTCATTGACTTCCATGGCCAGAAACCAGTTGAATATCGAAAGCTCGGTATTGTCGATACGTTCACGAGCCTTCATCACCAGTTCCTCAAGGCAACCAGGCCGTGTAAATGCCCATTGTTCCAGCCCTCGCATAGACTCAATGCCACGCAGGTGGGCCGCATACTGGAGCGTTGCCGCAAACAGCCGAAAATAACTGATGTCACCCAGCACTGATGGCGCATCCAAGGCCTGTGGATCATCGTTACTGTAGAAGAGGCCATCCACTCGGGTTTCGCCATTCTCGCCCTCCCGCACACGGAAATCGGCATCTTCCAGGGACGGTTCAGCGCCCTCATAGCCCATCGCATCCAGGAGCGATTTCAAATCGCCATATTGTTGCGCCCGCCGGTTTGTTACGGCGGTTTCTATCAACAGCCCAGTACCACAAGCCTTGCCTTGCCTGAAAATCGCATATCTATGCTCGGTCAGCAGGCTGCGGGTATCCGATATGGGAATCTCGACAGGCTTGAGCCTGCGCGCCTGCGGCATCCAGTGAAGTTCGACCGGTTGCTCCACAGATGGCAGCTTGACGCTGTAGGCTGCTTCGGGCACCCCTTCCCTGTTCCAAATACCACTGATGCGATAGGTCAAATTGCCCCAATGAAACTGCACACGCAGATCAAAGGGCAACGCCTCGGGCACATCGAGCGCCTCAGCCTTCAACTCCGACTCTGTTGCGAACAGATCACCAACGACTTCGATTTCTGGACCCAGGTAAGTGTTGAGATCACTCTTATCGGCAAAGATCAGCCCAGCCTCAATATTGGTTTGTAACGACTCGTCTTCAACACCCCAGGCGGCATTTGCCCCGGGCCCCGTGAAATTCCAGGAGCCAATGGCAAGGTGGGAATCCGTTTTCCAGAGCTTCGCATGGGTCATCGTAAGGCGATCATCCCCGGCAACAGGGAATTGGTGGAAGGTGAGAGCCCGGTCATCCACTAACGCCTGCAGGGATTCACTCCAGGCGGTTCGCAGATAGCGCCCTTCCACACGATCTGCCACCAAATGCACATGCAGATCAGGCTGCTCAAACTTCGCCCTGACCGTATCAATCAGTGCTGCCAGGTCTTTCGGTAAATAGGGAGACCAGATGGCCAACTCTTCGTGTTGCCAATCGCCCAGGAGCTGATCGAGAAAGGACACATCTTGGAAGCTATGGCAGAACTTCGCCCTTGCTTTAGTTCGCTCAAACTTCCTCCTTTCCTCCAACGGGCAACTCTCATCAACATTCTGGAAGAGGACCTGGAAAAAATTCCGCACCGAACGATACATTTCCCTTTCGTCCAGGGGGACGAACTGAAACACCTCGCGATTGCGCCCCCAACCGCTTACGGTCAGATTCGCGCTGCCAGAGCCGAGGACGCGACCATCCTTACCCTCGATATAGATGACTTTGGCATGAAACAGGCTTTTCTCATTGAAACGCATCCCCGCTATGCCAGAACCATCGGGCTCCTGTTTGTTGGGAGACACGCCATGAACCGGTATCAAAGTGCGCTTATTCTGGTCAGTGCTGATAAAGCGCTTATCGCAGAACACCCGAAAATCTATGCCGCGCTCATTGAGCTCCAACTGCAGGGCTTCATAATCCATTCGCGTACGGGGAATCTCTGCGCCCAGCACGTTTGGCAGGATATAGGTCTCAATGAACTCGATATCGATATTGAAGCTTGTCAGCCAAACTCGCTTGAGATCACCACACGCGGCTAGCTGACTCGCGAAGGTTTTCAGCAGGATCATGCCGGCACCCCACGAAAGCCATCCACCAGGTTCCTGAACTGGGGAAGATAGTAATGATTCACCCAATGCCCTGGAGCACGCTTATCCTTGTCAGGGAGCGGCTGTGTGCGCGCCTCCACCTGAATCAAATCTGCTGATTTGGCAGCCACCCAGGGGAACTGCCCTCGGCTACGCATTACTCCTGCGTGATACTCCAGCAGCGCCCTTAGCTGTTCTTCAAGTGTCTCCAGCGACGCTACCTGAAGCAGTTGCTCAAGGCGGGCCCTCGCCGTGCCCTTAATGGCCCCGATCAAGCTGGAAAACTCTCGAATCCGCCCTGCCAGTTTGGGTAGCGTCGTCTCGTCCCGTCCCATCTCCC
>Ga0208835_100258_pt1 | contig 13626 bp, 12 predicted proteins | sample DeeseametaMP1374_FD_184190 | JGI IMG/M metagenome (GOLD analysis project Ga0208835, IMG submission 184190) | Marine microbial communities from the Deep Indian Ocean - MP1374 (SPAdes) | ecosystem: Environmental > Aquatic > Marine > Oceanic | place: South of Port of Lincoln, Great Australian Bight... | reverse complement strand
CGGCAGCGACGAGGATGGCGAGGTGGCTGGAGAACGTGCTCTGACTGAGCCCCGACGCGTCTACGAGTTGCCCGGTGGAAATGCCCTCCGGTTCGCTACGCACCAGACGCCGGAAGGCGTCGAGGCGGGTTGGGTGAGAGAGAGCAGCAAGGGACTCAAGGGCGCTGGACGATTGCATCCATCGGCATTTATCGATGGGACAAAGCGACGTCAAATTCTATCGGAAATTATCGATGAATGGCTGGCTGGCTTTAACTAGGTCTCCAAGTAGGTCGCTAGTGGGGACGTCCGGTTGCGTCGGAATGAGTGCCACAAGCGGACCGTCAGGAACCGGCCTATATTCGGCCGTGATCGACGGTCCAGGATGCGAGCAGGTTGTGCGCGAGGACAGCGCGAGGCACCACTTGGGTCAATCGCGCACGCGACCTTGGGAGGATGATGATTTTATCGAAACAGAGGTTCGCCAATTCCTCTGTTAAGGCTGTCGCTTCGATCCATGCACGGGTCCACTTGGGATCCTAGATGATACTTTGATGATACGACCGTTTCCACGCTGCCAGAAAGGCTTCTGGGCTCTGTATCCTGCCTTCTTCCTCGCAGTCGGTCCGAGCGTGCGGCTTACGCCAGTGCGGCGACCGACGACGGTTCCTTGAGGCTCAACGACCTTAATGCCGAAGCGAAATGCTTCTTCCGGATCGATGCCTTTCAGAAGATATTTGCGGGCGGCGACGCTGTTGCGGACTTGCTCGATGTGGACTGTGCCATCCGGCGCGGGATCGTGGTTTTCCGCGCGTTTACGTGGTCCTCTTCCTTTGTGCTCCAAACTGGTGATCCAGCGCGGAACGAGGTTCTTGAATTCCTCAACCAGTTGCTCAGGCACATGGACCAGCCAATGCACATGGTTCTTCTCCCGGGCGTAAGCGTAATGTGGCGCTACGGAGAGACCCAGCTGCTCGCAACGAGTTCGCAACCAGCGGCAGAAGCGCTGATTTCTTAGCTCAGCGAAATGGTCTTGGCCGGTTTTGGTCCGATTCCACTGAATGGTCACCATCAAATTCAGCGCGACAGGTGCGCTCACATTCGACGGCGGACATCCGTTGCGGGACTGCCACCCTCCTTGAGGACGCGCATATCGGCACGCGTGATAGAGCGATCTTCCAGCTGCAACGCTAATAACGCGTGTCGTCTTCAATTTCGGCTGAGGCTCTGGCTGCATTGCGATCATCTCGTCGAGTTTGTTCCTGCGCGTCTACATACAGCTAGAAGGATGGTTCACTTCTAGATCCAAACGCCATGACAATGGCTGTCCCAGTCTAGGACAATCTTCCGATCAGATCGCAGCCCTGACGCAGTTGAGCGGCCACTTTTTGGGCACAACCTTCGCGATGTTCTGCCGGCAAACGGCGGCGAGCTTGAGCGCTACCGCGCCGAAAATGGATTTTCTTTCAGGCAGATGTGAGCAGTGAATCAGGAAGTTGGAGAGGAAAAATTCCAGCTTCGTGTTTCGAACACTCACCGCGGCGAAGCCGCAATGTAAGGAAATACGGAATGCATAACCTAACTTGCACAACACCCTACCTGCACAACGTGAATGCGATCCTGCGAGCAATCGAGGTGGAGTTTGCGGGGCGGGCCACGCGGCGCGGAAAAACGCTCGACGCGCTTGTCATGGGAGGCAACCGGCTGACTGACCGAGCACGGCACGACCTCGCCGAATACGCCTTCGGAGAGAACTGGGAACTGATCTATGTCGAGATAAGCCACGATCAGGCGGAAGACCCACTTTACCTCGAACTCACCTATTTCGAAACTTATGGCTCGATGGACACCATCGTCCACGAACGCGGCTCGATCTGGAAGGGTAGCGCGCGCTCCCAGCCGCGCCTCGTCTTCCCGGGCGGCAAGCAGATCACCGCAGATGCCAATGGTAGGATGCAGATCCGGGACGGCGAGCCCGCCTACCATGATGAAGGCTTCGACCTAGCCTACCATGATCTTTGCAAACGGGTCGCGAATTCCGATCGGGGCATGCCTGTCACGAGCTGGATCGACGAAACGCCGGTGATCTACGATTTCCAGACCCTACCACGGGCATTCGTCCCTGTAGACTGAAACGGATGAACAGCGTGAGGGGCGGCTGCCGCCGCTCCTCACGCGCGCCTGCGCGCGCGAAAACCCGACGAAGGGAGGGTTTTTTTGAATTAGGGGGTAGAGGGGAAAAGGCGGAGGCCGGGCCCGGCCCCGCGGCTTCGCCGTAAACTTGCGCGATTTAAGAAACAGTTAAAGGGAAGGAAAAAGTTTGCCTCTTCGGGCTGTTCGGGCCGTCAGCAGGGGGACGCAGAAAAAGGCCTGCGTCCCCCACGGCGCCGGAAGGCGCCCGCGGCGTCCGCCTAGGGCGGACGCGCCCGACGGGTTATCCGTTGGGCTTTTCCGTTCTTCCCTTTCGAATTCAACTTGAGCTCAAGCATGCGAAGCGCTCGTGATGTTCTGGTTTTCATTTCAAGAATTCCTTTGCGCCGGCGGCGTCTGGAAATTTTTTCCTTTCACCCGACGATTACAAAATCGTCGTCTGTCCAAAGAATCTGGAAACGGTCGCTATTGCGCCGTGCGGGGTGCCCGGAGGGTCACCCGGCGAAGGGCCGCCCTGCCGGGCGGCGCCTTCCCGGGCCGGGTTCGCGAATGCGAAGAGGTCCCTCAAAAGCGCGCCGCTGCAGCGGCTCAGTTTAGGGGAATCTCGCGTGCTCGAACTACCACGCGCCAGTATCCGTGCTGCGAATGCGGATGCAAAAAGGGGGCACATTCTCGCGCCCCCTCACTCAGATTTCTAATGCCTTCGCCGCGTGCCTTCGATGAAGCTCCAAGCGTGATAACTTGCAAGCAGGTTTCGCCGCACCCGAGGCCGGACAGCCCTGAAGAGCCAGTAGATCCAGGCAGCCTGCGCTTCGGCGCCGATCCGCGCAATGCGCTGCAACGGCGACGCCCGTGATGGTGGGACAATCAAGCGCCCGATGCCAGCAGCATCGGCGAGCATATCGTGCGGAACTAGCACGGCATAGCTCGCGACATGACCGATGCGCGGCAGGTGATCAACGAGATTGCCGGGAAATGGCTTGCCGATCATGTCGCTTGCCCGCTCGTGCGTTGGGACAGGCGCGTAGAATAACCCCCTAGTGTCAGGCGTGAACAACCGAGCGATATCGCAACGGATGCGCCGCGGATCGTATTTTGCACCGTAGCCGTGGGCATGAACGCTGAATGATGCTTCACCCCTCTCCTTGACGTCGATGACGAACGCGCCGAACCCGAAAGGGGCTGGCGGCGAAAGCGGGCCCGGTGGTGGCAGAAGCGATAGCGCGACAATGCGGCGTGGCATGGCACTACGATGGTGAGTTGTCATGGACTTGGTCCTTCAAAATGCGCAGCGGGCGGCCCTCTATCGGCGGCGCCCGCTGCCTGTTGCTGTCGTGATGATGAGGTGCGATTGCCGGCTACCTTTCCTCGAAAGGCTGATCGGCAAAACGGAGCCTGAGGAGATGCTCCGTAAGCGCTTGCGCGCCCTTGTCGCGCGCAAGCGCTCCCCAACTCTCCCATCTGTCGATCCGGTCAACCAGCCAGCGATAGAGCCGGTCGCGTTCGAAGCCTTGGGCAAAATCCATCGACCACAGCGTGCGGGCGAGCGGGACGTTGTTGCCGCTCGGAGGCCCGATCAACTTGATGGCCGGTTGTGGAACCATGTCATCGCGCACGAACCGCAACTCGAGCTTGCCGGCAAAGGCTTCGCACTGGGCCATGATCTGATCGCGCATCGCCGGGTTTCCGGCTACGTCAGGCCCGTCCGTGGCTCGAAACACCGGGAGCCCTAGCGGGATCGGTGCGGCTTGCCGCGAGCGCGTGCTTGCCAGCATGACCAGCACGGCTCGGCCCTCATGAGTCAGCTCGCCAGAGAGACCATGGGCTGAAAGTCCGAGGCCTTCGAGCCAGGGCCCGCAGAACTGGCGCGCGAGCTGCCAAGAGTTGGAGAACAGATCGATGACCTTCTCCTCGATGCCGATCACCCTCCTGTCGATGGCAACGAGGACCGAGAGGAGAACTTCAAGCGCGTGCTCGCGGTCGTGGTCCGAGGCGCTCGCCATGCCAAGGCGTGCGGTCCAGAAGTATTCGCGGACGCTCCGCCATTCGTTTCCTTCCTCGTCGTAGAGGGGCGGCCATTCGGTATCGTTGACCCGGCACCAATATCCCCACGGCAAATTCGGATTGCGACGCCGTTCGTATGGAATGCGCTCAGTCATGATCGCCTCCCGACTTGCCGAGCTTGGGCGCGGGTATGCCTAGCGCTGGCGGCGCCAGCGATCCGGTATGTCGATCCTCCAGCGCATTGAGCTTTGAAGCGAGGTTCGTTACCTCATGAAACATGTAGTCCATGTCACGATAGACCTGTCCTTCTTCGCGTTCGAGCGGCCGTTTGTGATTGGGAACGTAGTCTCCCGCCTGGTCGGCGCTGAACCCGAACCACCAGTTCGTGCGGTCGACATCGCCCGATATGTCGGACGTTCGCGGCGCCGAGCGCCGCGCAGACCTAGAGCTGTCGATCGTGACGTGGCAGACGCTCGTCTCCGGCGCTCCGCTTTCATCGCAGGCTTCTGCATAATCGATCGGGCCATGCACGTGGAGTCCTGCAGAGGCCGGAATGGCATCTGCGCTGTAACCCCAGAGAGGATGCTTGACACCTACCGCGACGAATCCCGACCAATGGCCGCCGAACTGGCGAAGCAGGATGCAATGCTTGCCGGTGCGGGCATCGATCCACGCCACCTTGTCAGGCTCGTCGCGCCATGGCCCGGGCGCTACAGGGTGTCTGGTAGTATGGATAAAGAGCTGTGCGGGCCTGATCTCGGTGTCGCCAATGGCGAGGCGCGCTGGCAAGGCAGGCAGGTTGGTGTTGGGATTGGCAGCCGCGAGGGCGCGGCGGGGCGGTGAATTCTTTCTGGGCATTTCAGATTCCTATCGAGCATAAAAAAATGCCGCTGACCCTGGTGGGAGAGCGGCTTGCTGGTGGCCTGCGTCGGTGCGGACCTGACATTGGCACACCGATGTTGTGTCGAGGCTGCGTGCCGTGCCTCGATTATTGCTATCCTCAGCTCATCTTTTCCTCCCCGTTTCCTGTTTCCATCACATCCCTCTCGCTCATGCTTCCGCCATTGGTGACGGGACTGCGCGATAGACAGCGCCCCTGAGCCCGCTGGCCGCCTTCTGGCCACGTGCCCAGGGGACGAACGTCCGGCGCACGAAGTCGCTGTCTGGCGCTGCCAGAACGGCCGAGGCGGCAAGGGCTATGATCGTGTCACCGCGTTGGCATTGAACCTGTCCGTGCGCCGCCAGATGTCGGACGGTCAGAATCGTCGTCGTCAGCACGTCAGCCCGCACCTGCTCTGCGACCGCGCCCCAATCCCCGCTCTCGCAAAGCAAGCCGATCGTTTTCGAGGGGCTCGGCTTCGCCGGGACGCTAACCGCTGCGGCCATTTCGGGAAGGTGCACGCTCGGTGCCTGGACGCAGGTCACGCGGCACAGGTCAAGCCTTTCACGTGCGTTCGGCGAGCCATCGATCAGCTGCGACGGAAGCTGCAAGTCGTGGGTCGTGGCGCAGCGCCGTAGGACAGCAAAATCGCGTGCTTCGCCGCCCCAGGTCGTGACGACGGCATCCGGGCTTGCCGCAAGCACTCCAAATAGCTCGCTGACGATGGCTTTCTCGTCGGTCGCCTCGGCGGTGCGGACGAACGGGCCTTCGATTTCGGGTGAGGTCTGCCCGGGCATGAATGAGATTTTCATCCAGCTAGTCGCCGCGACCTTGTGGAACGGCCAGCGGATCGCCTGCTCTGCGCCCTTCCCTTCGCAGGTCATATAGGCGTCGTGCGAAAGCCTGTCGTAAATGAACTCAAGATCGATGACGATCCAGCTTTTGGGTCTTTCGATGTGGTCCGATTGCGAGCGAGCAACGCTGGCGCGCGCCTCACGTTCGAGATTTGCTGCAAGGCGATCGAGATCGCTGCCGGCAATGATGGTATCTGTCATAAGTATTCCTTTCGGGCGCAGCGCCGCAGGAGCGACGGGACGCGATGCGTTTCCATTATCTTTGATCGTAGGCCGAAGGTGCCGCATTCAGCGGTGACGTTCGCAAGCGGTGATCGGACGCGTGGTCAGCGCTGGCAGGCCCATGCGATAGCCCCAAGCCTGCTCGTGTTCGGCCATCCCGGACTTGACCTCGATCTGCCAGAACCCCGCCGCTGGGTTCCAATGATAGCCGCGGGCGCGAAGCAGATCCTTTTTCGCATAGGGTGCGCGCTGGGCCTGCACCATGACCGTAGTGCGCGCAGAAGCTTCAAGGAGCCGTGCAAGATGCGTGCGGGCGGTGCTTTCGCCGGGTCCGCGCTGGCGATGCTGCAAGAGCCAGAACAATGCCCAAACATCGGCAGCAGCCCGGTGCGCCGCACTGAACCATCCTGCGTGGGCAAGGAGGACCGACTGCGAGCGACCTTCAAAGCCGAGTTTTAGCCAATCGATCTCGGAGCACGAACAGGCCCATGCACGGCCTGCAAGATTGGGATAGCGCCGCTCGATGAAAGCCAGATCGAATTTTGAATTGTGCGCAGCGATCAGGTCCGCCCTGTCGAGCAGTCCGAATGCGAAGGGGTCGTTAATTTCCCGGCCCTGCAGATGTTGCGCACCAAGGCCCGTCAGCAGCGTGATGCGCGGATCCAGTTCGCGACCTGGATCCTGCAGCCAGCTGAAGGGTCCGACATGGCCGATCACTTCGTTGTCTTCGTCGACGATGACCAGCATGATCGCAAGCTCAATGATGGTATCATGTTGCGGGTTGAGACCGCTGGTTTCCGTGTCTACGATGGCGATGCATTTGCCGTCGGGCAAAGAGCCCACGTCCGGCATCGATGAGTAAGGGTCGGGCACGCGTCGCAGCACGCGGTAGTCTGCATGGGTCGCGAGCTCCGTTGCCAGCACTTCGGTGTCTGGCGAAAGATGTTCTGTATCGATCATTTCGGTTTCTCCGTTTCGGTGAAACCGGCAAGGCGCGGAGACGCTCTCTTCGCATCTCCTTTTCCACCCCACCTGCCGGCTTCACCCGGCAGGCCAACCTGCAGCTGTTTCAGCAATTCAACTCGCCGCGTAGGAGCGGTCGGCTTTTCTCGATGCGGCGGCAAAGAAAGCGCGTATGCGCATGGCAGCGAAGAGGCGCGACGGAAGAAACGAGAATTGCTATCGGCCCTGCTGTCTGTTGCTCCGTTCCGCAATCCGTTGGCGACGCGCGAAGGCTTGATCGCTCTCGCCGTCCTTCTGGTAAAACGATCCCCGGTATGCTTCCGCAGCAAGGCCGGTAGTGCGGCGGAGCTGTTCCGCCTCTGTGTATGTCATGGTCTGGAATATCACGTGGCGATCGGTGCGCGCGCTCGTGCGCATCCATTCGTCTACGATAAAGGGGGCCAGTGAGTTCTCTTGATCAGTCCCCTCGCGCACCTGTCGCCACATCGCGATCTCGGGTCGAACGGCGAGATCGACTATCTTGCCCGGGTAATCTCCCTTGGCCGCTTCCCGCAGCTGGGCAATGAATGTAGCATCGTGACGCTGCCCCTCGACAAATTCGGCTGGCCAGCTGCCGTGGCTGTCCGGTATGACCAGCTTGTCTTCCCGGAGCTCGAATTCACCCGTGGCAAGACCCGTGAAGATCCATTGCCTCTTAGCCTCCTGAACCCGTCTAATTGCCTCCAAACGCTGTTGGATTTCTGGACGCACCAAAGCATGCGGCAAAGGAGCGAACTTTTTCAACAGTTCCTCGTCGTCGAGAAAGCGGACTCCGTCGACCGAGAAACGCGATACGGACAAGAGCATCCGATCGCAGTTCATCTCGGTTAGGAATCGATGGGCTATGGGGATTTTGGCCGCATTAGGTTTGCCTTCTCGGCTGTTTTCATCGTCACGCGCGTTGCGCCTACGGAAGTCCTGCAGCACCGGTGGAGTAAAACGGGCGCCCCGCTTTTCTCGCTCCTGTTGTTGGTGAAGCTCTTCGAGCGGTGCGGTATTTGCACTCTTTCGCTTCGGTCGGTCGAACCAAGCAGTGTCATAGATTACGTCAACACCCCGATGCTTCTTCACTCTCGATTTCGCCAGAAGCTTTTCGGCTTCCTTGGCCTGCTTTGAGTCGAGTGGAATTTGCATCTGTGCGGCCAACAAGAGCATTTCACGGCGGAAACTCGCCGGGCCGACAATCTTTACTCTTCCGAACTTCTCGTGAGCACGGCGCAAGGCATCGATCTTTCCCTGGCGGTCGCCTGAATACACCGCGATAAAGTTTGCAGTTTCGACGAATGCAATCTCGTCGTTCAGCCGGTAGGTCCGGCTGTGGTCCGATTGTTCGATCGAGTAGCGCTTCGTCCAGTCGCCCGATCTCTCATCATGATCGAGAAAGCACTCTCGGGATTCACCCCATAAGACCGTGGTGGCGGGTTCGGTTTTCGGCCGCGGTCCCTTGCGTTTGCGTCCGGCCTCCCGGTCAAAGGACAAATGCAGTTCGCGCAGAATCTTCTCTGCCTCCTCCCGGCTCGCTTTCTCCCGCTTCTGCTGCAAATTATGTTGACGCCGTTTTTCATCGCGCGACTTCATTTTCTCGCGCGCCTTCTTTGCGTCCGCACGCTGTCCCCTAATCACCTCATGCCTGTCTCTCAGCGCTCGCTCGAATTCCTCCAACTCGCTGTCGATCTGCGCTTGCCGCTCAGCCTGCTCCGCGAGGTCGATATCACGTGAGAAATCGTGCCCGAAGTCGTGCCCCATCTTTCGATAGGCAGGAGCGACGAACGAACGAACGCGGATGTCACTTGCCGGCGCTTCGTAGGGACACTTGCCCAGCTTGTTGCAAAGGCGCTTGTAGCCTGCATTCACATCGCTGGCGGGGATGCGATCGTCACTCTTGTCCAAGACCCCGTTTGCGACCAGATGACCGCCCGCAATTTCGCCTTTTACCCGATAAGGTTCGTAGCGAATGCCGACACGGGCGAGACCGCGGTGCCATTCGTCCCAGCTCTTCGCCTGCCGGCTCACCGCACGCGCCAGCAGCGTGATGGCTTTTGGATTGGGAAGCGCTTGGCCGACATAGGCGTCGGAGGGGGCAAGAACTTCGGCATCGAACTCGGCCTGTTCTGCTTCGACCGCTTTGAACGCACCGCGGTTGATGATGTCGCCGTTCGGCTCTGCGATTCGGAAGCCACTCCAAGTATGATAGACGCCTGTTTCGTCGGCTACGTATCGGCGGTTGGGTTCGGGCTGCAGATTATCCTGTGCCTCGCAGATGGCCAAGGCGATGTGCAGTGCCTCGATTTCCTTCCCCTGCCCCCATTCGCCGACCTTGCCCGACTTGGCATCGGCAGTGCAGACGGCGAGGTGAAAATGGCCAAAGCGCGTGTCACCATGGTTCGAATAAATCATGGGCTTGTTTTCGGCTCGCAGCAGGCGGCGAAAAATATCCCTGTGACGAGCCGCCATCTCATTGGTTACGGGCTCGTCTCCGTAGGCGACAACGATCTGCCGCAATGACGTCTTTCCGGACGCTGCGACGCGATAGGCAAATTCAAGCGCCTGATCCTGCTCAGTGCCCTCTTCGAGATTGAAAATCGCCGCGTCGAGAACGCGCGTATCGTCGCCCCGATCATCGGGGCCATATGAACCGATATTACTGGCCTCACGGACAAGCGTGGCTTCATCCTGGTCCAGTTCCAAACCAAGGACATATTTGGCTACCGCCCAACCGGCGAACAGCGCCCTGCGGTCGCCACTCGAGATAGTCGCGATATCCTTGAAAAGATGCGCGTAGGAAATGCTCTTAGCGATCATCGGCCTTTCCTCGGCACAATTTCCTTTGCCGGGTATCGCTTGAGCATTTCACTCATGTGCTTTTGGCCCAGTTCGCCGGCCCGTTCGCCAAGCGTATTTGCCTGCGTCTCTATTCTATCCGCGCTGGCCCGAAGCTGCGTCGCAAGCTCGCGTAAATCTTCGAATGTCGCCCGGTTGCTTTCAGTGTCGACATCTGAAGCAGACAAGGTCTGGAAACCTGTCGCAGAATTTTGGAGGGCGATGCTAACTTCCCTAAGCCCCTCAGCGCTGTCACGCAGATTACGGACAGACTGGTAAACACCGCCGATGGCTGCGTAAGTGGGGTCGTAAACACCTCCCCGGGTCAACCCGCGATCTCTCAGGAAAGCGGAGAAACTAAGCCGGCCCTTCTGTTTAACAATATCTGCCTTTTCTGCCTCGTTGACAAAAACCTTGATGAAGAGATCACGTCGATCTTTCGGAAAAGGATTACCTGGCTCCGCTTTTAACTCGGAATTAGACTTCGAAGATCGCTGGGTCATATTCCTGCACTTCCCTTCGCAAGGACGGCACGAAGCGTAGCGACACGACGCCCCATGGAACGGGACCCGTTCCCATCCTGCTTATTGCTACACCCTTCAAATAGCGTGCCGTATGGTGCTGAATCACGCATCGGCATCGAGCCCCAGTTTGGCGAAGGCTTCCCGGATGTCTTGGCTTGTCGAGTCCTGGCGAGACAATGCATCTGATAGCTGAGCTCTGTCGGCAGCGAGCGCACTGGCCCGACGTTCGATCTCTTTGCCGGGCTCCTTGTAGTATATCGCGAAAAGGAAGCTCCGAACCTTGTCGCCTTCAACGGATTTGATGTGCCCGGTTCGAAGGGTGATCAGAGGATCGTCCCCTTTATCCGAACCACCCTCGCCGGCCGCTCTGGCGTAGTCGTCAAACGAGGGCACGTCTTCGCTTTCGGAACCGGCTCGAAGAGAAGCGAGAGCGGCGTCGAACTTGTCAACCGAGCCTTCAATTTGGGACTCTTCGGCTGGCCTCTTGCCCCTCTCGGTGGGACCTTCATTCGTGTCGATCTGACCTTCGCTTTTGCCTGTTGCCGCAGCCAAGATTGACGAGCTGCTCTCCCGTGGTTCCGCCGTCTGGGCCTCTTTCGAACCCAAACTAATTCGAGCTGAGGTGCCCTCGAAAAGATCCCTTCGCGGGTTTGCATCAGCCTCGAACTCAGATCCTTGCACAGCCTCACCGATCACCTCTGGCGGCGGCTTCTGACCGACTTTCTTGGGCCCGGTCGGCACCACCTGCTCCTGCGCTTTCGAGGCCGCCAGCACCTGATATCCATCGCGAGCTGACCAGCGGAACCAGTTGCGCTGCAGCCAGGCGATCCGCTCCGCCAACAGGTTGACGTCGTTGCTGGCCAGGCCATTCCCTGTCGCCAGCTTTCGCGCCAGGATCGCGCCCTTGACCGGGGCCGGAGGATTGGCTTTGCGTTGCTCCGCAGTCTTGCCCGATGCTGGCCACCCAGCAGCTCGAAGCTCTTGGCATACGAGCCCATCGAACCTTTCGGTTCGCGGACAAAGCAGAACTGGCGGATCGGGGTCCAGCCCTGAGATGAGCGTTGGTAAGGCATCCATTTGGCGACGATGGAAAGCCGTTCTTCCGCGTTCATTTTTTGAGGACATTCTAAGGCACTCCGTGGGATTCTAAGTGCCTTTTAGGATGATTTCCGAACTATCCCAACGCGGGTCGGAAAGTCTCCGCGATCATGCCCGTTCTACGCCGCATACTTCCCCTCGCCTGTCCGGCGCGCCAGCCCGACACCTGCCAAGGCATCGAGGACGGGCCGAATGGTCGCAGCCCGCTTGCCCTTAAAGGCACGCGCGATGTCCTGCGCTGCGAGGGGTTCTGGAGAACTGGATAATATGGACTGCACAGCGCCGATCTGCGCTGGCAGGTCCTTGGGCCAAGTAATGATATTGTCAGGCAGCGGGGCCGCAGTCTCGCCCAGATCCAGTCTTTCGTTGACGGGAGCCTGGTAGCCCGGATCTTGGAATTCGGGGCGGAGATATCGGATCAGACCGCGCGATTCCTCGGTGGCGCGTTCGCGGTTGAGCGCGACGAGGCGGGCGAGGATTTCTTCCTCCGGCAGGTCCGCTGGCCAACCGTAGGCTTCTGCCACGGCGGTATCGATTGCATCGTGATGGCGGCGGATCAGAGTAACCAGGCCGCGGTCGTGAATGTCGCGTTCGGTGTCGGACAGCGCGCGGCCAGCGCGCAAGGCATCGAGCACATTATAAAGCTTGGTAAGGGTCAGATCATCGTGCTGGGCGAGCACACGCTTGCGTAACGCATCGAGCGCTTCCGCCTCGTTGCGGACCTTGCTTACAAGCGGATCGGGCACGTCGGCCGGAAATGGGAATGGGTCGAAGCAACGCGATTTTACATATACCGGGTCGTTTCCCATGCCCAGCCATCCCCCGCTGGCGAGCGCCCATGGGATATGAAAGCGGCTAGACAACACACCGAGGTTAAACGCATCAGCCGAGGCTATTGCGATAAGCTTATTGTCTGGAACAGTCCCATTCGGGAGGAATTGGAACACACGGTGCTTGGCCGTCTCTACGGTGGCAATGTAGCGTTCGCACCCGTGTAAAGCCTTGCGAATCTCGCTGCGCTGCTCTCCGAATAGCCACCAATTTTCTCGATAAGATGCTCGGTTATTAGCATCGCGGTGCGGCTTCACTTCCTCATGGATATGTTGCCATATTGAGGGGTGCCGCTCACGCAGCTCTGTTTCGCTAAGGCCGTAGGTGTCGATGACCATGACACCGCGCGGGCGAGCCATCAGGTCCTTGCCATTACGGTATTCGAAAATCACTTGCGGCTCGTTACCGATACCCGAACGGATACGCGGTTTATCCTCACTTTGTCCGCCCACAATATTAATCGAATAGGGGTCGAGACGCTCAGCTTGCTCCGGTGCGACGATGAAGCCGGAGCCGTGCAGCTTCACGCCGGGCGAACAAAGTTCATCATTCGCCTTCAGCGTAACCGCCTTGGTCACATCCGCTCCGACCCGCAGATCCGGACCGATACGGCCCGTTTCCTCTGTGAACAGAATGGTGTCGGGCGCACCGCTCTCGTCAATTACCCTGCGCAGCAGGCCCTCACTCTGCTTGTTTGCGGGAACGCCAACGGTCATCGCGATGCGCACCGCAGCGCCATCTTTCTCGTCCACCCACGGGTGGTTGGGAATGGCATAGGTTAGGGTGACGCCCTTCTTGGCGTCGAGGTGTTTTGCAGTGACCCTGCGACTGAAGACCTGCGTGATGGAATTGGTGGTGACGAAGCCAAAGCGACGGGCATTGTCGGCGCGAACTGCGTTGGCCGCGCGGTCCCACCAATGCATGACGAAATCCGCGCTTTCGGGCACGTCGGACACCTTGAATAGGGCATCGAAATAGCCGTCGCCGAGCCTCTCGCGCACGTCCTTTCCACCGATAAATGGCGGGTTGCCGACGATAAAATCCGCCTTGGGCCATTTGGCCGCTCTGGGATTCGGATAGAGCCAGCTTTCCACGCGCGCAGTTTCATCCGGCACCGGCTTACCGGTAACCGGATGGGACTTCGTCGTCTCGCCGTCCCAGCGGGAAATGGGCCGGTTTTCTTCGTCCCGCTCGAGCACTTTCTCGTCATACTCAATCAACGCATCGCGGTGTTCGATAGTGCGCAAGCCGGTAAGGATCG
>Ga0208835_100255_pt1 | contig 13696 bp, 18 predicted proteins | sample DeeseametaMP1374_FD_184190 | JGI IMG/M metagenome (GOLD analysis project Ga0208835, IMG submission 184190) | Marine microbial communities from the Deep Indian Ocean - MP1374 (SPAdes) | ecosystem: Environmental > Aquatic > Marine > Oceanic | place: South of Port of Lincoln, Great Australian Bight... | reverse complement strand
TTTTTGTAATAAATAATTTGGTATGATTTCATAGTACGTGAAAATAGATGATACACTTAGTTACAACTAAAAAACCTCCTTTACACGGATCAACACAGTTTCTGATAAACCTGATCAAAAGTATTTCCACAGTGTAGAGCATCAGAATAAGTTACGCTAACCTCACATAGCGAAAATTTAGTTTTTTATGAAGATAGAGTACAACAACTTTGATTTAATAAAATTCTAACAAAAATATGTTTAACAAACTTAGCTAAACAGTCATACTGTTATATTTGGGTTAGAAAGGGCATTATTCTATTGGTTAACCAAATAGTTTTGCATATGGTCAAGGATCTTAAACAAGCCTCAAAGAAAAATGAAGCTCCTATATGGTCTAGGCTGGCAGTTCTTGCTTTAAAACAATCATCATCAAGGCGAGTTGTAAACTTGACAAGAATAAACAAGACCACAAAGGAGAACGACATTCTATTTGTACCTGGCAAAGTACTTGGAACAGGTAACTTATCTCATAAAATTACATTAAGTTCCTTTTCAATGTCTGTAACCGCAGCAAATAAGATAATTCAAACTGGAGGAAAGATTATGGCTTACTCTGACATGATTAAAAAATATCCAACTGGAAAAGGTGTAATAATTTTTGGCTAAACCAAAGCCATCAGCTAAACCAAAATCAGAACCAGCAGCTAAACCAAAGCCATCAGCTAAACCAAAATCAGAACCGGCAGCTAAACCAAAAGAGAAACTTGTTGACAAAACTAGTAGGCCATTAGTTATAGATGGTACAGATCATATTGCTGGAAGACTATCATCTAATGTTGCAAAATTATTACTTCAAGGAAATAGGGTCACAGTGGTAAACTCTGAAAAAATTATGATTAGTGGTAGAAAGAAAAGTATCGTTGGTGAGTACAAACAATTCCTAAAGATATCAAGTATTTTACATCCAAAACACGGTCCATTTCATCCACGTAAACCTGATACGATAATCAGTAGGATGATAAGAGGAATGTTACCAAGGGATAAACCGTCAGGTAAGGCAGCCCTTAGTAGGCTTAGAGTGTATATTGGAGTCCCAAAAGATGTAAAACCATTAGGAAAAATACAGCTTGAAAAAACAAAGATTAGAAAATCAAGTGCGTTGTATACGAGCGTGGGAGAACTTGGTAGATATGTTGGGTGGAATTAATGGTTGTAAAAACTGAGATTTATTTCGCGACAAGAAAAACTGCCAATGCTCATGTTTTCATCAAAAAAGGGGTAGGAAAAGTTAGAGTAAACAATGTACCAATAGATATGATAGAACCAGAGATGGCACGTGAAGTGATTTTGATTCCGCTTGAAATTTCTGGAGAATTAAGAAATAAAATTGATGTTTCAGTTAGAGTTAGCGGAGGCGGTTTTATGGGCCAATCATATGCTGCAGCCACTGCCATAACACGAGCGCTAATAGGATGGACTAAAAGTAAAAAGGATCCCAAAGATCACCCGTTTACAAAATCTATCAGGACTGACCTTAGAAAGAAGATTGATGAATTTGATAAATATCTCATTAGTGGTGATGCAAGAAGAAAGGAGCCTAAGAAATTTGGTGGGCCTGGCGCTAGAAGAAGAAAACAAAAATCATATCGTTAAGATTCAGATTTATGGTTTGTACTTGAAAAGACCACCAGCTTCTATAATTTTGCCAATGAGATCTGGAAATGGTTTCATGGAATACGTCTGATTTTTTGTAATATTTTTGATCACATTCGTGTTTGTGTCAATTTCTAATTCATCTTTTTCTGAAATGGCGGAATATGTTTTTTCATCAATTTCGATAGGTAGTAAATAAGCGCCATCCACTGAATTTCTGTAAAAAATTCTTGCGAAAGACAACGCCAAAACAGCTTCTATCCCACTAGCACTAAGAGCAATTGGAGCGTGCTCACGCGAAGAACCGCAACCAAAGTTTTTACCTGTGACAATAATATTAGCTTCTTTTACCTTTGAATGAAAATCAGGATCCATTCCTTCCATTGCATGTTCCGCTAGCTCAGCATGTTCATGTAGTTTCAGATATGGCCCGGGTAAAATTACATCTGTGTCAATATTATCCTGTTCGTATTTGATCACTTTGCCTTTCATTACAAATCCCTTGGATCAGTTAATTTTCCAGTTACTGCTGAAGCAGCTGCAACTAGTGGTGATGTAAGATATGTTTTTGACTCAACATGCCCCATACGACCAGGAAAATTACGATTTGTTGTACTAACGCACACTTCATCTTTTGCTAAAACACCCATATGCGCTCCACAACATGCACCACAAGTAGGTGGACCGACAACTGCACCCGCATCAATGAAAATCTGAATTAAACCGTTCTCAGTTGCTTTTTTGTAAATAGATATTGCTGCTGGAAGAATTTCAGTTCGGATTTTAACCTTTTTGCCTTTGAGAATTTTTGCAACAGCCTCTAAATCCTCATATTTTGCTCCTGTACATGAACCAATGTAGGACTTGTCAAGTTCTATGCCGGTTGTCTCTTGAACAACAGAAACATTTTGTGGAGAAAATGGTTTTGCAACTAATGGTTCAAGTTCTGTCACATCATATTCGTATGTTTTTTTATATTGAGCGTCGTCATCGTCATATACAGCATCATATTCCGTCACACCTCGTTCTGACAAATAATCAAAAACTTTCTGATCTGGTTCGATTATTCCATTTTTTGCACCTGCCTCAGTAGTCATATTTGTTAACGTCAATCGTGATTCCACAGACATATCAGAAATTCCATTTCCGCCAAACTGCATTGCATAACCCGCTCCACCTTCAGTAGTAATATCTCCAATAATTTTCAAGATCAAATCTTTTGCCATTACATGTTCTGGAAGTTTACCATTAATTTTGAAATACAAAGTTTCAGGAACTTTGAACCATAGATTTCCATTTAATAATACATAGGCTACGTCGGTGTGACCTAGTCCACAAGCAAAAGCGCCTAATGCGCCAGTTGTGTTGGTATGAGAATCACCTCCAATATACAACTCACCTGGTGAAACTAATCCTTCCTCATGAGATAAAGTATGACAGATTCCATATTGTCCCAGACCATACTTGAAATGTTTAGTTATTCCAAATTTTTTTGTAAACTTTGATAGTTGAACTATATTTTCTGCAGATATTTTATCCACTGAGGGAACAAAGTGATCTTCAGCAACCCATACCATAGAAGGATCAAAAAGCTTGTCTACTTTGACAACTCCATCTTTTTCCAATTTTTCAAATGTCTTAATTACTCCCGGCCCTGACACATCATGTAGCATGATTTTATCAACGTTAGCAAATATCACATCACCTGGCTCAAGCATATCTTTACCAGCTCCTCTAGCTAGAATTTTTTCAGTAATATTCATATTCGAAATCGCTTCTTCTTTAGATTAAAACCTTTTCAGAATAATAAAAAGGAAGTGAGTTTAAAATTGGTCATGTCTCTAGAGGTCTTTCCAGTAAAGGCAACAAAAAAAGTGGGTAAATTTGATCTTTATAATGAAATTAAAAAACTTGTAAAAAAAAACAGTGTTTCCCTAAAGGAAGGTGATATTCTAGTCATTTCAAGCAAATACATTTCTAATTCACAGGGAAGAATACTGGATCATAGTTCTATTAAATTGTCTGAAAAGGCAAATGAGTTATCGAGAAAATTTTCAATTAACCAAAAATTAAGCGAGGCAATAGTTCGTGAGTCGGATGTTGTCTTTGGCGGTGTTTCTGGGTTTGTTATCACATCATCAAATAATATTATGGCACCCAATGCTGGTATTGACAAATCAAATTCTCAAGGTAAACTGATTTTATATCCTAATGATCCTTATCAAGTTGCAGAGCAAATTAAAAGGAAATTCTTTTTGGATTATAACCTCCATGTTGGTATCATAATAGTTGACAGTAGACTTATGCCAGCAAGAATAGGTACTAGTGGCGTGGCAATTGCTTGTTCTGGAATTGAACCAGTTTTGGATCGACGAGCAACCAAGGATCTCGATGGAAACGTACTGAAAGTAACATTTCAAGCCGTTGCGGACAATTTAGCATCAATTGCAAATCACAAAATGGGAGAAGCAGATGAATTAATACCATTAGCAATTATTAGGGAATCTGGTGCAAAATTGACGGACAGAAGGATAAGTTCTGAAGAAACTGCAATTCCATATGATGAGTGTATTTATTTCAGAGGTTTGAAAAAATAGTATGTTATTTAAAAATTAACTAAGAATTATATCCGCTTTTAAATATAGGTAGTTTTGAGAACAGGCGATGGCAGAGTACATTACAAAATACCCAAAAACAATTTCTTTTCTTGACGGTCTTAAAGGAATGATAAACATAGAAAATCGTTCTACTGTTGAACAGCTTCATATTATAGTAAAAAAAAATGCTAGTGAATTATTTCAAATGTTTTTACAAGAGGGTTTTTCAAAGGTAAAATTTGAGCACAAGCAGCCATTTCAAATTGGTAATGGTCTTTCCCTAAAACTCAAAAAGCCATGGGAATTGCATGTAAGACTTGTAGAATTGAAAAAAGAACTTGTGGCTATACACGCTGAGGTAGAAGTTTCTCGAGATTATTTACAACATCTGTTTGGACAAAGAACTCCAGTGATATACGAAATAGAAAACATGCTAAAAAAATATGAAATTGATTACAGAGTTTGGAATAATAGAATCAAAAAATATGTCCATACTGTATTTGACAATTATAAAATCAAATTGGTTACTCCAAATATACCAGTATTTGCATGGAAACCCATGCTGTTTGTTATAGGTACAGTAGCATTGATGTATCTTTGGAAATATCTGGATACGGTTTTTTAAATTAGAAATTTTTCATCTACTTTTAACCTTTAATTACAAATTTCTAGTTTAGAAATTAATGGATGAAAAACCGTTAACTGTTTGTTTAAGATACTATGGAATTTCACCATGGGAAATTGAGGTGATCTATAACTTGTTCAATGAAAAATTTGAGGTTATTCAAGAGGAAACTGAACAAACTGAACTAAATTTTGTGAGTGCATTAACTATTATCATATCACTACCATTTAGTGAAGAATTTTTCAAATGGTTTGAATTTCGGGAATGGGAGAAGGTAAAGCATATTATCAAAGAAATGAAGAGACGGCGTGGCAAGGGAAATGCTATCATAGTTGAAATTCTCTTTACAGGTGACCCAGATGTTCGATTTGTAACTGATTTGAGTGAGAATCATAATTTTAATAGTGCAATAGAAAAAATTGATTCCGTAGTAGAATTGCTTCCGTACCATCTCAATGATAACAATATTCCGAATGATCTATCTGAGGCCGTATACAAATATGATATAGAGTCTGGTAGATGGAGATTGAATTCAGTTTTGGTAGGACAAAAAAAAATTAGTCTTACCAAAAAAGGATGAAAGGTTGTTACTTGATATCTTTCTCTAATGGTTCTACCATTGAATGAAGTTCTTTGTATTTTGTCTCTAAAAATTCTAATGCTTCAGTAAGCTTTTTTGTCTTACCATACTTGTATCTTATCATCTCACGATGATGCCAAAAGTTTTTGTTATCTGCAGTAGAGATAGTTATAAAATAGTCTGGTCCTTTAATTTCATCAGGTATTTTCATATCATAAGGGAATAAAAAATCGGCGATAAACCACTCGTCGCCATCAGGATAATCTGCGCCAGTTTCAATATCAAAAAAAATATGAAGCAGGCGAGATTGCATCAAGCCTTCGCCATTAATTGTAGGATGCTTTATGGTTGATTTTTTAAAATCAAGATTCAGAAGTTCATCTTCAAAAAAACCTTTAATGATTGCTTTACGAAAAATTATGTTAACATCGGTTATGTTCAAAGATAACGTAACAGTTAGAATTTCTTGCTAATAACTCATATGGCATTTATATAATTACAGTATATTACACTCTTAAAGAATCAAGAAGTTTTGAAATATCTGTAGTTGGTTTTCCGTTCTTCGAAATCTTCTGTTTTGCTGCAGGGTTTTCAAGATAGTTAGGTATTTTGTCTGTTATTCTTTTTGTGTATGGTGTGATTAATTCGTTCTTGTAGAATATTCCTGTGGGAATTTTATCACCCCATTCAAGTGATTTTACTAATGCTTGGCTTAGTTTTTCATTGAGCTCATCATTAGTGCTATAATGTACTACTGGGTCATAATCAGTTTCTGCTAGGTTGTAAATTCTAGGTGTTGGTTTCTTTGTTTCTTCATTAACTTGATCAATACCTGCAAACCAGTCTCTGGTGTAAAGGTCATTATACGTAGGACATGGTTGTAAAACGTCAATAAATGAGAGACCTTGGTGTTTTATTGCAGCCGTAATAAGATCTTTTAATTGCCTAACATCATATGAATAACTTCTAGCAACAAATGTAAAACCGCTAGAAATTGCTAGGGCTATAGGATTTACATTGTAATTTGGATTAGGGTTTGGTAATGATTTAGTCTGTTCGCCTAACTTTAGAGTTGGTGAAGCTTGACCTTTTGTTAATCCATATACAGCATTATCAAATATGATGTATGTCATATTGACATTTCGCCTCCCCGCTGCAACAAAATGACCGGCTCCAATTCCCAAACCGTCACCGTCTCCACCGGCAGCAACTATTGTCATTTCAGGATTTGCTATTTTTGCACCCTGAGCAAATGTTAAAACTCTACCATGAAGAGTGTGAATTCCATATACGTTGATAAAATGAGATGTTTTACCTGAACAGCCAATTCCAGAGAAAATGGCCGCCTTGTGTCTAGGTATTTGCATTTCTGTTAATGACATTTGTATTGCATTAACTATTCCAAAATCTCCACAGCCTGGGCACCAATCGTTATGTACCTGAGTTTTGTAATCACCTAGTTTAATCGCCATATGTTAACACCTGCTTTTTTTCAGATTTCTTTTCTAGTATTTTTTTCAAAGAATCAAAAATTTCTATACATGTCATAGGTCTTCCTGTATATTTTAAAACATAATAGTCTGGATCTCTTAGCAAATTTTCTCTTATCAATGAAGCAAGTTGGCCAGTCATATTTGCTTCAATATCAATTATAATTGAAGAATCTTTTAGCATTGATTTGATATAGTTTGTAGGGAATGGATGTAATAGTTTGATATCAATAAAACCAATTTCGTGTCCTTCGTTCCTATGCATTTCAATTGCGTCTAAGATTGGTCCTTTTGGAGAGCCCCAACTGACTATACAAATGTCTAACTTGCCATATGCTACAGCCTGATCGTCCTTAGGAATTAAAGACAGCATTTGCTCAACTTTTGTTTGTCTTTTGTCCATCATCTGAATTCTATTCACTGGATCCTCAGAGATATGACCGTATTCGTCACTCTCATCACCAGTATTCCAGAAAACACCATTTTCAAGACCAAGCTTTGATCTTGGAGAAATACCATCAGGTGAATGAGCAAAACGTTTGTAATCACCATCTATTTTTTCAAGTAATTTTCCACGATCAATAGAGATTAAATCTGGCTCAAATCGCTTACATGTAACAACCGAACTAGCAATGAATTTATCAAGTATGTGAATAACAGGAACCTGAAAAATATCAGCAAAATTGAAACATTTGCACGTATCGTAAAAACTGTCTTCAACATCACCTGATGCATAAACTATTCTTGGGAATTCTCCGTGTCCTGCATTAATTGCAAAAAGTAAATCATCCTGACCTTGTCTTGTTGGTAATCCAGTTGAAGGTCCACTCCGTTGAAATAGTGTAATAACTACTGGCGTTTCGTTTATTCCAGCCCAACCAAGTGTCTCTGCCATTAAAGAGAATCCTGGTCCTGAAGTTGACGTTGCCGAGCGTACACCTGTTAATGATGCACCAACCGCCATTCCTATCGCCGAAATTTCGTCCTCTGTTTGCACTATAGTGGTAGAACCCGGTCTATCCTCTTTTACTTGTAAAATTTCATGGGTTTCCAAAAATTCACTTTCGTCTGATGCAGGCGTAATTGGATAGTATGATTGGAACCTACATCCACATACTATCTTTCCAAGAGCTGAACCCTGATGACCCTGAACTAAAAGTGTGTTTGATTCCTTGTCTATTTTACTAATTGAACTATTAAAATCAGAAAATTTTGCTGACGCATAATTGTAAGAAAAGTTTGCTGCTTTCTTATTCAAGTCAACAATAGAAGGTTTTTTTGAAAAAGTATCTTCGATAGCCTCCAACAGTGGTTCTATTGGGGCTTTCAAAATTCCAAGTGAAAATGAGACTCCCAGTACGTTAAACAAACGTACCATACGTGAAAGTTCAGGGCTGTTCAATTCGTTTGCAATATTTGATAATATATCCCTAAATGAGATTGGATAAACCTTAACACCATTCTCCTTTGCCAAATCAAGTATGCTTGAAACATTCGGCTCCATATTTTTAGAATTAAAAAATTTCAATAATCGTGCCTTATGGCTCGCTTCAAGAGTTGGAATTTGATCAACTGTTGTATTAACTATGGAGGCGTCATAAATTATTGCACCGTCTTTGATTATTTCTAAACCATGCCTAACCAAAGTTTCAGCGTCATAAGCTACCATAATGTTTGCACCGTTTATGTTTGAACGAATTTTCTTATCTGAAAGTCTCACCACGAAATAGCTGTGCAGGCCTTTGATGTTAGAGTGGTATTCCCTTTTTCCAAAAACGTGATAGCCTAGTTTTGCGCCAACTCGTGAAAATATGTTTGCTGCTGTATCAACACCACTTCCTTGTGGTCCTCCGATTAACCAACTATAGTCAAAAGCCATAACAAATGCTTCCTTTATTGAATATTAAAAATGATATGTTCATGTGAACAGCATACAGAATAAATCGGATTTATGTTGATTTATAGAAGTACGTGCTCTATTGCCTTTTGAATATCTCCTGTATTGATTACATTTGCATCCAACATTGCTTCAAGAGTCCTTAAAACTTTCAATTCTCCCGTTGCTCCCGCAATAGTTTGAGGGATAACAACACAAACATCTGACACAATAACTGTCACGTCATCATCTTTTCCGTATTTCCAGTTCCTTGGTATGCCAATGTAGTAATTCCGAGAATCTTTGTTGCTTAGATCTTGATATATTACTTCAACCATTAATTTTCATAAAACTCTGAATCTTAAAAATGTAATACTAATACTGGCTGTAGCATAATTAACCGCCAGTAGCTGCGCTATCATCAGTAGAAAGTTTTAGTGCACATTCGCATTTATCGCGTTCTCCACAGAACGGGCAAACACAGGTACAATTTTCTATTGGGTTTTTACAATCATCACAAATAGTGAATTCTTCGTTGGTATTATCAGAACTCATTGATTTTTTATTGTTAAGATATTATAAATGGTTTAAGTGGGCGTTCATAACTGAATTAAATCATCGGGATCTCCACGAATACAATCAGTTTGTACAGATTTGAGGTTTTCAAATTTGATTCTACCTTTTGGTATTTTTCCATCGTTTTGAAGTGATCCAATTTTTGACGAAACAGATGTCTTGTGTTTTTCACATGTAATTCCAAGCATAAATTCATCATTGTTAGATACTACTGTGATTACGTATTTTGGCGGGTTAACACAGTCTTTGTTCACTTCTCTAATGGAGCACTTGTTAGGTAACAACAAAAAAATTGTAATTGAAATGGATATTAAGCTTATCCAAAAATTTTATTGAAATTCCAAATTGAGTCTTTTTGATTTTTTGGCTGTGCCAAGATTCCCTTTTCTTGTAATTTTTTCACAACAAAAGCAGAGTAAGCTGGAGCCCCAGTTGCGCCAGGAGTGTTATAATTTACTATATGAAAAGAATTTTTACCTTCAGTTTCAATCATTTCGGATACAAAATCTCCATCAGGTGAAATTACTGGTGTTCTAATTCCTGATGTTCCACGTTTTGGAAAGTTTTCTGGTTTGACGGCAGGAATAAATTTTTTCACCCTTTCAACCATGGCTGATTTAGAAATTGAACTAAGAAATTCCTTAGATACCAGTGAAATAAAGTCTGTATTTAGAAGAAGCTTCTTTGCACTACCGGTAACAATGTCCATGATTTTTGAAAGTGTGGTAGGTATATCTGTGATAAAGCTGTCATATGCCTCTGGAGAATCAACCGGAACTGCGTTTGGACCAATTTCAGTTTCGCCGTTGGCTCTTTTAATCCAATGTGGATCTAAAAATGGAAATTCTGGATAGCGTGGTACAGTATAGATATTTGTTTTAACTAGATCTGCAATGTCTGAATTGGCTACCCAATATTCACCACGAAAATGAAGATCTGAATAACCTTTTAACAATCTAAATTTTTTAGCAATATCAAGAGAATTTCCCCCAGCACAATTGATAACAAAGTTAGCTGTCAGTGTTGAGTTGTCTGAAAATATCATGTTTACATCTTTAGATGTTTCTTCTACATACTTTACATTATGTCTAAGTAAAAAATTTATTTTATTTTTTTTCGCTAGATTTGTAATTGCATTTGTAAGCATACCGTAGTTTGTGGAAGCCTCCTTGGTACAATAAAGACCAGAGTGACAGGTCAAGTTTGGTTCCTTTTTTTTAAGTTCGTTGGAATCAAGAATTGAAATATCTTCTTCAGTTAATCCGTTTTCTTTTCCCAAAACCATATATTTTTCAAGAGTTTTGTGTTGTTCCTCATCTAACGCAATTTCAATTGTCCCGCCCTGAACCCAAGGAATATTGTTTTCATTAGCCAATACTTTCCACATATCATGAGAAAGAAATGCGGCTTTTGCAAAATTCTTCTTTTTTTTAGAATCCAAGTAAAACGGATAATGAATTACGCCACTGTTACGAGTACTGGAATGTAACGCAACATCAGGTTCTTTTTCAATTACACAAATCTTTAGATCATATAATGTAGAAAGCCAATATGAAATTGTAGTTCCTAATACTCCTCCACCGATAATTGCAATATCATATTTTTGCATTGCGATTATTGCCACTTTTGGTTATGTAAAGGCGCCGGGAGAGAGATTTGAACTCTCGATCCCTTGCGAGAACGCGCTTTATGGTTTTTATAAAATTCCAGGCGCGCGCCCTACCAGGCTAGGCGACCCCGGCATTATTTATTCGCCATATAGATTTCTGAATATCTTACTTTAGAAGGTTTATGATTATGGATTTTTTCACTTTGTTGTTATCATGGTCAAATCCCTCAACTATGATCTTGTATATGCCCTCCAATGAATCAGAGTTGTCCATCCTTTTCTGATCCCAAACAAATGTTTTTTCCTCCATTGGTTCAAGCGTTGAAATTACTTGGGCTGCCATTGGAGTGTAAAACAATACACCGTCAAGTCCTGTCACCTTCAAACCATACGAAGCATCAGAAAATGTTAGTGGCACGGTGCCAGAATTTACAATTTTAATGTAAATCTGCTCTCCCAATTCAAAATCAATCTTTTCTGTTACAATGGAGATTGAAGGACCTAGCTGAAATACTAATTGCTCATGATTAGACTGAGAGTTCACGAAAAATCCAAGTGTCAAACCTGCCAGCACACCAACTGAAATTGCAATTATAAGACCTCTAGGTACTTTTTTCATCTTGCCTAAGTATTCGTGACGTTTTCTTTAATTGTTGACCGTGATCTCCAACTTTTTGGGTAGGTTTCTGGCGCCATGATTATTCGTTTTGTTTCAAAGGCATATCCTTTTGTATTTTCTTTGATATCATCTTCAGACATCAAAGATTGTGCAAGTGCTACAATCTCTCCTTTTTGCGTGTAAATGCCAACAAGATCTTCCTTTTGTAAATTTGGAGAGATTTGTAATATTCCAGGTATAGCAAGCTGTGCTCCATGACATAGCGCATCAACAGCAGTATCACGAATAACCACTGACTTGATTTCACTTAGGACATGCTCTATTGGATGTATCATAGTAGATAGTTTGGAATCATCTTTGCTGTCCTTCCAATCTGCAAACGCAACTGCGATTTGATGAAGAGTAACTAATGGATAATTTTCATGAAACTGGCTTACACGAGTTCGTCTTAGCTCAATCATAGTAGCGCCATGCACCAATATTTCACCAAAATCATAGATCAATTTCCTAATATAGGTACCTGCCTCGCAAAGTACACGGATTAAAATCAAGTTTTCTTTCTGTTCAAGCAACTCCAGCTCAAAAATTTTACGAACTCGCGTCTGTCTTAAGACAGATGAACGCTGAGGTGGTTTTTGGTAAATGTCTCCACAGAATTCATTTAAGATATTTTCAAGTTTTTCTTTAGATGGCAATGAATGTAGTCTGCCCAATGCATGATACTCTTTTGGACCAAGTAATAAAACACCCAAGGCCTTTGTGCCCTCACCAAGACCCAACGGAAGTACACCAGTAACTTGTGGATCCAAAGTACCGCTATGTCCAGCCTTTGGAATTTCAAGAATGCGTTTAGTCCACGCAACAACTTCGTGACTGGTTGGACCGGCTGGCTTATCCAGCAGTATTAAACCGTAGTTTAGCAGCTGTTCAACTGTACGCTTGTTATAGTATGTACCATATTGATTGTCGGTAATATCTTCGTCGATGGTAATTAGACCCTCAAGTTGTTTTAGCGTCAAAAATATTTCCTCACAGTTGATTTTGCAACTTCAAGAACTTGTTCTACATTAAGGTCATCGGTTTCGATGATCTTATCAAATACAGATAGATCTTCACCAAACTCAAATCCGTATAATGTTTTGTAAATTATTTTATTTTCACTATATCGTTTTTGTACAATTTCTAAAGCGTCGGTTTCTGATAAATTGTCCCTAGTAGTCATTCTTTGGACACTATTTTCTTTAGAACCAGCAAGCCAAATCTTAACTCCGCCTTCAACAAGCCATGGAAGTGTATAACTGGTTATGACAACATCTCCTTTAGAAAAAAGTTTTTTGAGCTTATCATCTACCTTTTTGTCAAACTCAGAATTTTTTTGGCGCTGGGCGAGAAAATTCATTCCTTCTTGTGTATCCCACCAATCATCCCCCCCTGTCTCAAATCCTTCCTCTTCAGCTAGTTCTTTTAGTATATCCCCTCCACTCAGATGTAGAAGACCAAATTCTTTTGCAAGACCTTTAGCAATGGTTGTTTTTCCTATTGCTGGTGGTCCAGAAATAATTATAGATTTTATCAATCCTATTCATTCATAGAAGTCTTGGTTAGTTTCATTATCATTCCACTAAATGCAATGGCAGTAAGAAAATACCAAGCCCACAGAAAGATCTCATTTTCAGTATTACAGAATGGTCCAATACCTGCAGCTGCATCAAGAGCCATTTTTTCAGCTGTACAAGTGAGTTGGAAGAAATCACCAGGTATTACATTTAGAGGGATTGGAGAAATGGCTACAGTGTATGAAAATAACGTAGGCATTAGAAAGTAAAAAATCAACAGTAGTGGAATTATGGTAATCATCATTGGACGCATGTTCATCGTCATCATTTCCATACTCATTTTGTTCATGTAAGTAGATTTTTTGCTTAGTTCCGCAATTTTTGCTTCATCTTTTGCCTTAAAGGCTGCCATTCTTGCTTTTTGCCAAGTTTTTGTCTCTTTCATTATTCTTTTGAGTTTTACTGAATCAACTAGTTTTTTTCGAACTCCAGCATTGAATAGATTTAACATTAGAGAGAAGCCAATAACTGCA
>Ga0208835_100251_pt1 | contig 13764 bp, 9 predicted proteins | sample DeeseametaMP1374_FD_184190 | JGI IMG/M metagenome (GOLD analysis project Ga0208835, IMG submission 184190) | Marine microbial communities from the Deep Indian Ocean - MP1374 (SPAdes) | ecosystem: Environmental > Aquatic > Marine > Oceanic | place: South of Port of Lincoln, Great Australian Bight... | reverse complement strand
CTCTGTTTTCTGAATGCTATCAACATGGGATTTGAAAACGTTACCGATAAGAGGCACTTCAGACAATACTGGAATACCGTTTTCAGAAACCTGTGCTCTATCCTGCATCAAGCCGCCCATAATAACAGCCTGGCCTGAATTCATCTTAATCACAGAGTCAAATTCTTGTACTTGCACAACCGGAATCTGGCTAGCAACGCCAGGCGCACCTGCCGCCGCAGCCGCAATCGCTACAGCCGGATCAGTTTCAAAGCGGTCAACGTTTGTTACAGTTGGGCGAATAGACATTGAGACTGAGTGCTCGTCCAAGTTAATTGATGGCTGAACGTTAATCAGAACACCTTCAGGTACGTTTCTGACTTCACTCTCAACTGTTGTAACAATACCGGCCTCACTTGTGTTTGTTTCAACATCAAGCTCGAAGTACACCAGGTTTTCAGCCACATTCAGCGCGGCTGATTGGTTGTTCAACACAGTCAAACGTGGGCTAGATAGTGCGCGCACTGTACCAAAACGTGACAATGCACTGATAACAGCATTGATATCATTACCGCCAACAGTCAGCGTTGTGCCCGCACCTGCCGGTGTCGTTGCATCCAGGAACACACGTTGTGGTGACGCAAAATCAAGTGTTGCCTGACCTGTTAGAGAAATGCGGCTCCAGTCAATACCTGTACTAAATTCATCAGTTAGGCTGACTTCAAGAATTTTTGCTTCAATAAGAACCTGCGAAGTCACAGAACGCTTCACCTGCTGTAGGTATTCAGCAACTTCTTTCTGCTGACGTTCTGTACCGTAAACACTGATCATGCCAGCTTGACGGTTAACAGAGAATCCTGATGTCACAGCATCATCCTCTTCTGCACCGCCGGCACCACCAGCGCCCACAGGAGGAAGAGAGTTAACTTGCAACGTAGCTTGAGGTGGCTGAGTCTGTACAACCTGCTCGCCATTCTCACCCTCAGTGACCACCGGCTGAACAGCCTGCGGATTATTCTCTACTGCGGTGATTTGCGGATCGACGTTCGTACGAAGATTACCGCTTGATTCGCGTACGCCCAGAATCTGTGTAAGGTTAGAGCTTAGCTCACCCCAGAAATCTGCTTCACTTGTTGAACCTGCATTAAAGTCAGAACCAGTATCAGCGCCCTCGCCCGTAACTACAGAAACATTGTTCTGTACGGAGCTCGTCGTGCTACGAACATAATTCAGGTAGTCAATTTTATATGTCTTGGAATAAGGCGTATCCATCTCGATACGAACGGTGTCATCTTCAAACTTGTATCGAAGGCCTGTCATTTCAGAAATGCGCTTGATAACCACATCAAATGGTTTTTCGCGTGCTGTAAAGATAATAGAGCCTGTGATTCGTGGATCGAGTTCGATGTCGTAGTCAGCCTGACGTGCCAATTCAAACAACGCATCTTTAATTGGAACAGTCTGGTTAACAGAGATAGATACCAAAGGCATCGGCTTCAGATTTTCAGAAGGCTCTGCATAATAAGCTTGTAATTCAGGAATACCTGTATCATCCGCAGCATCCTCATCACCGGCTAAAGGCAAGCGTGTCGCCAATCCATCTCGATAATCTTGGAATTCCATGTGCAAGCCACGATCAGCTTTTAAGGTGTTCTCTGCATGATCACATGCTGTAAGCATGCCGCCACCTAGCGCCATTGCAAGTACCATATAAGATACACGTGAGAGGTTCTTCAGATGAGTTAAATCTCTAGTCATTTTGAATACCAGTCGGTAGAAGTTGCGTTGTCGTGACAAGAATCCACGAGCGAATATAAATAGCTTATAACAGAACAATTAGAGCCACAATAGGTTATTAACCAAATTGTGGCTTTATCACGCGGTTTTGCGGGTGTTTATTCTGAAATAGTGAAAGCGGAAGTATCCATTTGACGCAAAACTTCTTTGCCTTCTTCACCTGTCATAGCATTTTGCTGAAGCTTGATCTTCAAATCGCCTGGTTGGTCTGCAAAGGACAATGCCGTTTCATCAGTGATAATGCCGAGCTTACTTAAACGCTCCAGTGACTGATCGAATGTTTGCATGCCCTGCTGAGAATTCTGCTCCATGATCTCGCGAATCTTACCGATCTCACCTTTATGGATCAACTCACGCACCAAGCCTTTGTTAAGCATCAATTCAATTGCTACCGTCATGCCACCTTGAATACAAGGAACAAGACGCTGTGATACAATCGCCTTAAGGTTGAGTGACAAGTTCAAGCGAATCTGGCTTTGAGCATCTTCAGGGAACATATTCACAATACGTTCGATAGACTGATAAGCATTTGTTGTGTGCAACGTTGCTAAACACAGATGGCCTGTTTCCGCAGCCGTCAAAGCTTGCTCCATAACCTCGCGGTCACGCACCTCACCTACCAGGATAACATCTGGTCGCTGACGTAAAGAGTTTTTCAAAGCAACCGCATAAGATTCGGTATCTACACCAACCTCACGTTGAGACACCACACTCTTTTTATGTTCATGAAAGTACTCAATCGGGTCTTCAATAGTAATGATGTGACCTTCTTCGCGCTGATTACGGTAATCGATCATCGACGCCAGAGTAGTAGACTTACCTGATCCAGTCATACCCGTCACCAATATCAAACCACGTTTCTCCATGGCAAGATCACCAAGAATATCGGGCAGACGCAGTTCAGAGAAATTAGGAATTTTGGAGATAATACGACGTAACACCAAGGCCGGGAATTGACGCTGCTGCATCACATTAACACGAAAGCGTCCATATTTCCCCACATCCAGCGATGTATTCAGCTCCATTTGTGTTTCGAACTCTCGGCGCTGGCGGCTGGTTAGCATAGAAGCAATGATTTCATTGACCTCTTCTGCCGTTAAAGGGTCCGGCCTGATATTCACAAGCTTGCCTTCCAAGCGCAGTGCCGGCGGAAATCCCACAGTAAGATAGAGGTCACTAGCCCCCTTCTCACCCATAACTTTTAGATACTCAAGTACTATTGGCGTGCTCAAAATGAATACCCCTCATCACCTTCGTCTGAAGATCCGCCTGAAGCACCGCCACCAAGAGAAGCTGAAACATCGCCCTCTTCCTGGTCACCGGCATCATCCGTTGTTTTCATCAAGGCACGACGCGCCTCGCCCTTACTGATAATCTCTTGCTCCAGCAGCGCCTTAACAGCATCTTCCATTGTGATCATGCCGTAACGTGAACCTGTCTGCATCATAGAATAAAGCTGAGAGACCTGGTTCTCACGGATCAGGTTTCTTACCGCGTTTGTACCGACCAGAACTTCGTATGCACCAACACGGCCACCTGACTGACGACGCAGAAGTGTCTGCGCAACAACGCCCTGCAGTGAACTTGCCAACATCGCACGCACCATTTCCTTATCCCCTGTCGGGAACACGTCGATAATACGGTCAACGGTTTTATAAGCAGAGTTAGAGTGAAGTGTACCAAACACCAAGTGGCCTGTTTCGGCAGCAGTCAAGGCCAGCGAGATTGTTTCGTAGTCACGCATCTCACCCACCAGAATAACGTCAGGGTCTTCACGAAGTGCAGACTTCAAAGCGCGGGCAAATGATTTGGTATCCGGACCAATCTCCCTGTGGTTTACCAGAGACGTTTTGGACGTATGAAAGAATTCCACCGGATCTTCAATTGTAATAATATGTTTCTTTTCTTTGGCATTGATGTGGTCAATCATCGCCGCCAAGGATGTCGACTTACCACTACCTGTCGGGCCTGTTACCAGAACCATACCTTTTTCCAGTTCTGAGAATCTTTTCATGATCGGCGGCAGTTCCAGTTCTGCCATAGATGGTATGATCGATGGAATCGTACGAAAAACAGCTGCTGTACCAGTACGTGATGTAAAAGCGTTCACACGAAAACGGGCTTTTTCACCAAAAGCGATCGCGAAATCGAGCTCCATCTCACGTTCAAAGTCAGAGCGTTGATCTTCTGTCATCACCGAATACAGCATCGAGCGAATATCTTCACTTTCCAGCGGATCGGCTTTAATACGTTTCAATTCGCCATGAACCCTGATAATGGGCTGGTTCTTCGGACTTAAGTGCAAGTCCGATGCGTCATTTTGCATTGTAAACGCAAGAAGTTGGGTGATATCCAAAGCGTATTCCTCCACACACGAGATGAGCTAAAAAAAGCTACAGCCTTATTTTTACCTCAAAATTACAAACGGAAAGTAAACAAAACACAGAAACTATTGATCTTTTTTGATTTTTACCAAGAATTTGATGCCCTATTGTACTCACATAAATGGAATGATTTCCAGCCCTTGCAACAAAACTCCTATATAAAGTGCTGCAATTAAAGCCGGACCAAACGGAAAGCGCTCCCCTTTTTTACAGAACCTGAAGACTATACCGATAGCTATACCAATCAGCCCGCTGCAAATTAAAAAGAACGGTAAATATAATATACCTAGCCACAAACCCGCTGCGGCAAAGAACTTAACATCACCAAAGCCCATACTGTCTTTTTTCAATACTTTGGTCATGACAGTGCCCGTTGCGAGAGCTACCAGCGGAAACCCAACCAATCCTATGAGTTTGTTCCAAAGGATTGAATCATAACCATATGCTGTGCCAAATGTTATCGACTGATAAGAGATAAAAGCGACAGCCACTAAGCCTAGAATGATATTCAATGTATCCGGCAATATCATATGGCGAAAATCAATGAAGACCATTGCAACAAGGAAGGGCACAGCGGCACACAGGATAAATCCCTGCCCCGTAAATCCCCATACGTGATAAATTCCAAGGCACATCAGGACTGAAAGTAGTTCAGCCAAAGGATAATCAATCGCTATTTTTTCTTTGCAGTAGCGACATTTGCCGCCCAGTAGAATCCACGAAAATAATGGCACCAAATCCATTGGCTTAAGATCCTGCTCGCAATGAGGGCAAGCAGAACGAGAAAAGACAACCGGTTTATCAGTTGCCTCGTCCTTTTCAATGAACCAAGGTAAATTGCGCGGAATGCGCCAGATTAATGCCGAGGCAAAACTTCCGAGAACCAGCCCCAGAAAAATAAAAATCGCGGCCTCAATGAGTGTCAAAAACGGCATCGGTGTCAGGCTGCTAATTATCGGCGCAGCACTGACAATCTATCATAGATAGTTTCACGAGGAATCGTGCGCCCACTACCATATACAGCGTCTGCTTCTAGAGCTTTCTCGTAGTATTTGATCGCTTCTTTACGCTTACCTACGCGGTCCGCCGTAATGGCAATATTAAATAAGTGCTGCGCATTATCAGGTTCAATACTAGATGCAATGCCCAGATATCTGAAAGCCTGCTCATAGTCACCTTGATCAGCGTAAGTGACACCAAGCTGTGCAGCAACCATTGAATTGCGAGGGTATTCCTGCTGCAGCTCTGTCAAACGACGCAGCGCTACCGCCGGGTATTGCTTTTTCAAAAGGCCCAGCATATTCAGCATGGCATCAGCATTACCTTTATCTAAGGCCAACAAGCTGTCATATGTCTGTAAAGCGGCATCTTCCAGACCACTATTTTGCTGTGCCACAGCCAGCCCCATCAATACACGAGGGTCACGTTTATTCTTTGCGTAAAGCTGCTCGTACATTTCAAGTGCACTGTCATAACGCTTTAATTTCAAAGCACGCTTTGCTGCAACGACCATGGACTCATAGTCAGAAGCACCACGATCTTTATTGACGACCACATACTGGGACGCTGGTTCCAAAACGGGATCCACAGCACGCAAGCCAGCTGTTGCGTTCTGACCACCCACAGGTGGTAATGTAGAGCCAGTACCGCCATCATAATACGTATCTGATGCTGATTTAATAAGTGGCTTAGACTGCTCCGTCGGTGCGGCCTGCGCTGTATCACTAACATTTTGCTCGTACGGCTTCTGCTCTGCCATAGGTGCGGGCGTTGGCATCAAAGGCATTTCCGGCGGCGCAGTATCTGCTTGAGCCAACTGAATCTCAGCAGTGCTCTCAGCTTCCACTTTCTCCGTCAAATCAACGATAGGAGCATCATCTTCTACAACAGCGCCATTGTCAGGCACTTCCAAAACCTCTGGCTCTTCGATCGCGGCCTCTGCCGAACCCTGCTCGACTACAGCATCCTCAACAGGCTCGGCGTCCTCAAAGGCTGCAGATTGCATTTCAAGAACGCCGCCATCCATAGCAGCGAGCTCTTGCTCCAAGCCTGCTGGAAAGGCTGAATCCCCACCGGCAGCTATAGGCTCTGCCGGAACATCAGAAGCTGGTGCCCCAGCCAAATCTTCAGACAAATTACTGGCCAGCCCCTCATCACCACCTTCAGGCATACGCGGCACTTCATTTTCAGAAGCTACTGGCTGCGGGACATCTGTATCAAGTGCAGCAATATCATCGCTCAAGCTTGGCGGCGCAACGATAGAAGGCGCTACAACAGTCGGCTCATTGCTACCACCGAGAATATCAGGGTTCGTAACAATATACCCACCCACACCAGCAGCGATCAGCAACACAGCTACAGGCGCAATAAACTTAAGGCTTCCGCCCTTCTTCTTAGCGACCTCTGAAGCCGCAACCACGTCTTCAATGCCGCCGCGATCCATATCATCTGCAAAATCCAGAGATTCATCACCGGTGATATGCACATCAGCTTCAAGCTCATCCATAGACACATCATCAAGATCTTCTGCGTCAAAATCGTCTTGCAAACCAACTTGCTCTTCATTTCGTGCAGAAGACACAACTGCTGACTGATCCACCACAGGCGCACGAACCGCCTCAGGATCAAAGCTCAAATCCCCTTCCGCAACCTTTTGCGGCTCTTCGCTTTGCGGCACACCTACTGGCTCATCCTCAGAAGCAGCAGCCTTCACAAGTTGTGACGGACCTGCATCTGATGTTGGCGCTGTTTCATCGGCATCATCATCAAGCGAAAGTCCTGTGACCTGATCCGCATCATCTTTTTTGTCGTCAGAAGTCATATTACTAAAATCCCCAATTTGAATTTTTTGCAGCAGAATGCCGAGAATCAATGTTGTTCCACAATAAAACTAGCAAATTATCTCACACAAGTGAATCCCTTGTATGCAAATATACGGCAAAAAAATCGGGAATACTTTGGCTAAAGTTATTTTGAATCAATTAGATTCAGGAAGGCTTTTTCTAGATTTTCGTCTTTACCTTGCTTACGCAGACCTTCAGGCGTTCCAATATATTGTATTTTGGTTGCATGCAGCACAGCCACACGGTCACAAATCTCGTTCATGTCCGATAGAATGTGCGAACTTAAGAACACCGTGCGGCCTTCGTTACGAGCTTCCACAAGCATTCTCTTAACCAGCGCTCTTGCCTTGGGATCAAGGCCACTCATAGGCTCATCAAGAATAAGAAGTTCACACCCTGTCAGGAATGTAGCCAAAAGCCCAACCTTCTGACGCATACCTTTAGAATAAGTGTGCATTCTATTTTTTAAAGCTTGCGGATCAAGCGCAAGAAGCTCAGCTGCCTTATATGCGGCCTCCTCGTTAAAAGGTGTCTTATATAGGCTGAGCGAGAATTTGATAAATTCCATACCTGTCAAAAAAGGCGGCGGATCAAAACGCTCTGGCAAATAGGCGAAACCTACACGCGCCTTCACATCATTAGGCTGGTAGCCTTTAATAGCAATGCTCCCTGAGTCGACATTGCGTAGCCCTAAGACAGACTTGATTAGAGTTGTTTTTCCAACACCATTCAAGCCGATCAAGCCAAATGTTTCACCTGCGTTTACCGCAAACTCGACTTCGTCCAAAACCTGCTTTTCACCGTAAGCTACCCTTACGGCTCCAATATTTAAGACATCCGTATCGAGATTTGAATTTTCTTTATCTGCTAACATAACTTCTGAAATCTTAGAGCGCTGAACGTCCCGGCAAGAAGATGCGAGTATCCAGATTAAAGCGTTGATGCGGTCTAATTCTAATCGGGAAGATCAGGTTATTATATGAATCCAGCCATTTAAGCTCGACATACTCTTTATTCACCTTGATATCAATAACCTGACTTGGAATAGCTTCTGGCGTAACGCGCTGACCATTCATCCACACAATCCAGTCATCAGTGGTTTTGTACAGAATGCCACCAACGCTCAGCTCTCTGATACCGCGTTCGCGCTCTTCAGGATTCTCACTCACAGGTTCTTCATATTCACCTGGCTTACGAGTTCTGAACTGACGCTTAGCATCTTGCAAAAGGTTATGCTGCCAAATTGTGTAAAACAACGATGCAAAAGAACTCGGCTCAAAGTCAGGGCGACCTAGCTTTAAATGCGTTTGATAGGCATCTTCTAGATTTTTATAAACTTCTGCATCCATAGCAGCTGGTGCGACGGCATTATCAATAACGCCCTGAGAAGAATCACCGTTTGCCTGGCCTTGCGCATGCACAACATTACTACCAGTGCCCAAAAGAAGAAGGCAGAAGGCAGAAACCATAAAGGGCTTGAAAAAGTTTGATGTCTTATTCATTTAAAATCCCTGCCCTAAAGGTGTTTGACCGTCAGTAACAGTACTCTTAGGCACAATCGTACGCCACTTAGCAGAAACATCGCCTTTAATCATTGTCATTGGTAAGCCAGAACCGATCTGACGTACAGTAACGTCGTTCACATCATTCATGCGTTGCATTTTAATATTATCGATCGTGACATGCCCCGGAAAAGTATTACGGAGCCAGTATATGAAGCTGTAAAAATCGATATCATCCATGGCATCGATATTAATGGCTAGCTCCGAGCTCAATACAACCTGATCGCTATTTGACAAGTTTTCATCATCCATAACTACGGCTGATCCGATATCATATTTTGCTTTTAATACCTTAGAATATTGCTGGATATCCATGATACGACGCCTTGCTACCAAACGATTCTGGTCAGACATAAAACCTACTGTCTGCAAATTCGTAAAATAGCTTTTCTTATCTTCGATCTGTTCGATGTCACCGCGCAACTCCTGTGCGTCATTCCTCATCGTGGCAACCTGCGAACGAGTTGAACTTAACTGACGAGTGACGCTTAGGTTTTCCGGCATCACATACAAATACAAGCCAGCACCCAAAGCCGCGTTAAATGCCAAAAGTACAGACAAAATAATCAGTCGTTTAAGGCCAATAACCTGTATCATTTCACTCGCCCTCTAATTACAAGTTCAGCCACATAGTCCTCTTTAGCGGCAAGCTCCTGATCTGTTTGCCCCGCAACCCCTTGAAAATCACGTGTGTACTCAGGCCTTGCTACCTGCCTTACAATCTCAACATCATAGCCTGGAAACTGCTCCCTTAGCCTTGACTGCAACCCCTGCACCTCACGAATACCATTTTCAAGCTCCATTGTAGGAGGGAAGCTCATTGAAAGAGTCGACATCACCAGAGGGGCTGTTTCTACGGGCGCATTCGGATCTACGAAAGTCGCCGCATTCGTCTCCTCCACAACACGCTGATAAGAAAGCTTATCCAGACGCAAACCATCACCTAACGCAATACCAACCTTTTTAATAAAAGCTAACGTCTCTATGCTTTCATCTTCAAAAGACATAAAGACATCAATGGTATCCTGCATTAGCTCGATGTTATATCCAAGCGCCTCCATACGGGCGACTTCTTCCCTATACTCGGCCTCAGCCTGCACAAGAAGACCCTGCTGAATCTTTAGATCATCTTTGGCCACCATCATAGATTGGAATTTATTGCCTGTGTCCCAGGCCAGATAAGCACCACCGGCCAAAAGCAGGAATATAATTGCTGCGGCGGCCTGACGCGGCTTATGGATCTTATCAAGATCACTCGCATGCATCGGCAATGCAAAGCTATTTTTACGACCGGCCCACGCCGCATGCAACACATCAGCGTAATTAGCATCCTGCTGCAAGCCTATCTTAGACCCGAGAGCATTTGCTGCTTCAGACGGTGCAAGCGCCCTAAAGTCGCACTCTATTTCAATTTTACTCTCAACAGCTTCTGCCAGCTGTGGATTTCCGATCAGAATAACATCTGTACCATCCTCGGAAGAAAAACCGAAACGAGAAAGATAACTGATTGTTGCCTTAAATTCCTGAACGACATCAGCGGCCCACCCCTGTGGGTCGGCATTAATATCAGACACAGGGGTCATACGCGTCATGGCCAGCTGCCCATCACGCGTAATAACCTGCCTTAGAGCACCGCTCTTATGCTGCCCCATAAAGATCGTCCACTTAGCAGACTGCCCACCTTTTTCAGTAAACTTCTTAGACAGCGCAGCAACCATATCGGCGGCCTCGACAGGCAACAGTACAAAACCAGCGATAGGAAGCAGCGAAATCTTAACAGCTTCCATTGTCTTCGCAATCTGATCCGACATAGGAACAGCTGCAAATAAATACATCTCGCCAGTTTTCTCACCTTTTTTAGGCTTAATCGGCAAAGCACCGCGGATGGGATAATTAGGGAAGGCCACCTGAATTTTGCGACGCAGGACATTTTTCTTATCCATAGCGCTAACCTTAGGCATACGCTGACCACCCTTAAAGTGCTGGTCAGTCATATCATTCAAAACAAGAACAGGCTTGCCACCACAATCTTTTTTCAAAAGATCAGAAACAACACCCTCAAAGCCTTCGGTCACCCAAGGAATATCGTCAACAAACGTAACAGCTCTGGCAGTAACTTTGTAGATATACAAAGCATCATCCCCGATCATGAGGACTGTGCGGTTAGGCGATATAAACGAAACTGACATAACGGACAAATGCCCCAGAGTAAGAATTAGAAATCAATATTTTCGAAACTTCCGTAGATCGGACCGAAGACTGCGACTGCAATCCACAATATCATAACACCAAGTATAAGGGTAAGCAAAGGCTCAATCATAGATATCAGACCTTGAATCTCCTCATCCACATCACTGGTATAAAATTCCGAGACCTGATCCAATACAACCGTAAGGTTACCAGACTCTTCACCAACCTTGAGCATGCGGCACACCATACTCGGAAACTCGCCCGAGGAATTAAAGGCTTCCGACAAAGGACTACCAGCCTTAACTTGCTCCTGCACACCCTCGAGCGCCTCAGTCAACGCGAGATTTCGCACTGTTTTACGAGACGCCGCCAAAGCATTCAGAACATCAATGCCACTAGCAAACAGAGCGCCGAACGTTTGAGAGAACCGTGCAATATTGATTTTACGAATCAGCCCACCGGCAATCGGCAAACTTAGCGTCCACAAATCGAGTCTGTAAGCCGCATTGTCCGACACTTTCCTAACTGTCTTCAACCCTATAAACGCCAAAACAGGCGCTGTTAAGACTGCCCACCAATACGCCTGGAAAAACTTCGAACACGCCATCAGTGCCGAGGTATAAAACGGAATCTCTTGGTCTAAGTTCTCAATAAAGCCGACAATCTCCGGCACCACAAAGCCCATCATAATAACGATTGTGGCAAGCACCACGACACAGACAATAATCGGATAGCGCGTAGCCTTACGCACTTTGGTCTGCATCTGATCAACCCATTTCAAATATTTTATGAGCTGACGGTACGAAGCTGTTAGGTCACCAGTTTCCTCACCCGAGGACACCAGAGAAATGTATAACTCATTGAAGATTTTAGGGTGACGCGCCAAAGCTTCAGACAGCGAACTACCCTCAGAAACATCTCGATGCACTTCGGACATAATGTCACGCAAGCGATCATTTTCAGTCGTATCACGGATATCAGCCAAAGCATCAAGAAGAGGAATACCGGCGCCCTGCATCTGCTCCATATGCAAAAACAACTGGATTAGATCGCGAATCTTGATCTTCTTACCGAAAGCCATGGAGCTGTGCTTTTTATTCGTCAGAGGCGCACATTGAACGAGCTCCAGCCCTGCCGTTTGCAACTGGTTATGCAGGTCAACCTCGTTCGCGGCAGCAACTACCCCGCGAACAGGACGCCCTTTAAGATTGATCGCTCTGTATTTATAGCGTTCTATGGTTCCAACTCCCTAAGGAAGACAGGCCGAATAGCCTCAAGATGATTCTGCAAACTATTTGTTGATATCAACAACTCTGCCAAGGGCTTCCAGAGTGGTTATGCCCTCGAGAATTTTAAGAATGCCATCATCCTTCATACTTTTAAAGCCTTTTTCTTTCGCTTTATTTTTCAAATCCGCTTTCGATGCGCCAGAGGCTAGAATCTCATCCATCTCCTCATCAAAGGTCAGGATTTCGACAACTGCCGTACGCCCCTTGTAGCCCATTTCTTCACACATAGGGCAACCGCCCTCTTTCGCCTTAAAGATTTTTGGCGGGTTAGCCGGATCTACACCCAGCAATTTACATTCGTCTTCACCGGGTACGTGCTCTTGTTTACAGCCCTCACACAGACGACGCACAAGACGCTGCGCGAATACGGCGATAATCGCGCCGGAAATCATACCTGGCTTCAAATTCAAATCCAGCAAACGCGGGATCGCACCAAAAGAATCGTTCGTGTGCAATGTTGTATAAACCTGGTGACCTGTCATAGCGGCCTTAAGCGCCATTTCAGCTGTCGTTTGGTCACGAATCTCACCAATAAAGATGATGTCCGGATCCTGACGCAGAAGCGCTTTAATACCGTCAGCAAACTCTAACACACCCTCTCGAACGTGCGTCTGACGAATCATTGGAAGTGAATATTCCACCGGATCTTCCAGTGTCTGGATATTCACTTTTACATCGTTGATTTCATTCAACATTGAATACAGTGATGTCGTCTTACCACTACCAGTCGGTCCGGTAACAATAATGATACCTTCAGGACGCGTTTGTGATGCTTTGATAAGCCCAAGGTTGTGCTCACTAAAGCCGAGCTTTTCCATCGGCATAATGCTCTGACTTTGGTCCAGAACACGAAGGACGATATTTTCACCATGAACTGTCGGCAAAGATGATACACGGAAATCCGCCTCGCGACCGCCCACATTCATATGGAAGCGACCATCCTGCGGTGAAAGCTTATCCGCAATATTCATATTCGACATAATCTTCAAGCGCTGGGAGATAGAACTCCAGTGCTGCTTGTGCAGGGTCTGTGCTGTAAACAGCACGCCATCTTTACGGTAACGCAGGCGAATAAAGTTTTCTTCAGGTTCAAAGTGCAAGTCAGAGACACCCATTTTAACAGCATCAAAAACAAGCGCGTTAACAAGTCTTACAATCGGGTGAGAGAACGCCTCTTCCTCATTCAAGGTCGCCAGGTCAGGCGCTTTAGCTGCGCCATCTTCAAGCTCACTCAAAATAGCCTTAATAGAACTTGCATAACCATAAGCCGCGTCAATCGCCTCCGAGAGGATTGATGGCGTTGTCACAATGGGTTTTATGCTCAAATGCTTTGGCAAATAGCGGCGCAAAGTGTCCATAGCCACAACATCATAAGGGTCAGACATGGCAATAATTGCTTCATCTTCACCCAGCGATACCGGCAGAACTTGGTGCTTAAGAGCAACTGACTTTTCAATTAATGAAAGCGCCTCGGAATCTAGGATAGTGTGTTTAGGGTCAAAAACTTCAAAGCCGGAGCTTTCTGCCAGAAACGCAGACAGCCCTTCTTCATCCAGAAAGCCCAGATCAACAAGCACCTCACCGAGAAGTTTCCCTGTTACTTTCTTTTCCTGCAGTGCTACGTGCAGCTGATCGAGCGTAATAATCCCTTTGGCAACCAAGCGATCACCAATACGCCCCTTGCCCGGTGCATTCTCTATATGCTCTTTCGTAACAAGAT
>Ga0208835_100236_pt1 | contig 14215 bp, 13 predicted proteins | sample DeeseametaMP1374_FD_184190 | JGI IMG/M metagenome (GOLD analysis project Ga0208835, IMG submission 184190) | Marine microbial communities from the Deep Indian Ocean - MP1374 (SPAdes) | ecosystem: Environmental > Aquatic > Marine > Oceanic | place: South of Port of Lincoln, Great Australian Bight... | reverse complement strand
CTCTTCAAAAAAGACAATAGCGTACTGGGGCTGCTCGTCACGCCACGCTTCTATGAAGTCACCGCAGGCTTTGCGGACAATGGCGAACTTAACGGCATCGATACGACACACCGCACCGTCTTTGCCGGGTTGTCTTATGACTATCAGCATGCCCAGTATCAAATATCTGCCAACGTGTTGAAGGATATCGGCAACGAGAGCGATGGCCTGGAAGCGAGTGTCACCGTCAGCCGCGGAGTCAACTGGGGAGATGTCACCATCGCACCCTCACTGGGACTGGTTTGGCAAGACGGTCAATTGGTCGAACATTTTTACGGGGTGGACGACGATGAAACAGCTCCCGGCCGACCCGCCTATGGCGAACATAGCTCACTGAACTATCAGGCCGCCTTGACCGCCATCTGGACACCGGGAAAACATTGGCATTTTCTTGCTGTCGTAAAGGAGGATTATCTCGGAGAGGGTATTGCCGACAGCCCCATCATTAATGAACGGTCACTCACTTCAGTGGCGATAGGCGGAATATTTTATTTCTGGTGATATGCCAGGATCAGTCAGCGCCTGTCACAAAAAATGCCACGCCGCTTCGAAGCCATGAAAAAAGGGCGACGACGCGGGGTGGCCATATCCATGCGCTCCCTCTTTCCTTAGACCTTGCCCGGATCAATCAGGAAGTCCGGGACACGCATAAATTGTTCTGATTAGAGGGGCATTTCAGGAAGGAATTATTAGCAGGACTAATGAATAGACTAAGCTGACTTGGCCAAGGGAAAGGACAGTACAACGAACCGAGCCTCCTCCTTGGATATGTCTATTTGGGAAATGGGAGACCTGGCCCCGGTGCGAGAACGACATCGCGTGCGGTGAGTTCTTTATGGCACGCATCGCATTCGAGGCGCACATGCGCCTCGCCTGTGCAGCCGCTGTGTTGATAACGCCATGGCGGCCCCTGCGGCGCCATGTAGGCATCGCCCCAGTCTCGTATCGCCATCAGGATCGGGTAGATGTCATGCCCTTTATCTGTCAGGCGGTACTCCTCGTGCGCGCTGCCGGGAATCTGCTGCTTTACCAGGATTCCGTGCTCAACGAGCCGGTCGAGTCGGTCCTGCAAGCGACTGCGGGACACTCCTAGCGCGCGCAGGAAGTCATTGAAGCGACGAATCCCCGTGAACGCAGCCTTCAAGACGAGGAGTGTCCAACGGTCGCCCAGTACTACCAGTGGCCGCGTTATCGAACACGGGAAATCAGCAAGGTCTTCATAGCGCATAGCCCGATAGTACTACGCACAACTCGACAGCACTACAAGTAGTTCTAAAACGAAACCATCAATGCCATTTCAGTCTCAAAATAAGACTAGCAGTCTCGAGACAGGACTGCTAGTCTCAAAATAAGACTAAAGGGTCGGCGCGGACGCGCCCAGTCCTTCAGATTGGGAGGAACGCGATGAAGCGATCTAATTCGGGAAATACAATGATCTCTGAAGGTCGGGCTCACTTCGCTGGTTTCAACACACGTGAGCTGCGCTGCGTCGGAAGCGGCCCAACGTTCGTGCTACTGCATGGCATTTTCGACAGCGCAGACACCTGGTCCGGTTTGCTCGCCACTCTCGCGAGCCGTGGCCATAGCGCAGTCGCCGTGGATCTACCCGGATACGGCCAGGCCGATCGTCGTCAGCCCGGTCCCGGGCTGGCTCAGCTCGACGCTTTCGTCCGCGATCTCGTCCAGGCCGAAGGCGCGAGCGAGCCAGCGGTCCTGGTAGGCAACTCGCTCGGCGGGAACCTCACGGTGCGAGCTGCGCTCGACCCCACCCTGCCAATAAGTGCCGCGATCCCGATCGACACTGCCGGCTTGGGCTATCGACCGTTGATCGAATCACTTATCGGGCGGTACTCGCCGCCATCGGCCCTGGTCAGCCGCATTCCCTGGTTGGATCAGATCGCCCTGAGCCGGCAGGGAGTGAAGTTCATTGCTCGCTCACTCTATGCCGCACCAACCACCGCCGACCTCGAAGCAGCCGCACGAATGGCCACAATGCTGGGAGCTGAGCGTGGATTTGCGTCTATCGCCACCGAGGGGCGTGCGATGTTGCGAGAAATGGACGGCGGTTTCGACACCGGCGAAGTGCCCCCGATGCTCGTGGTGCACGGTCGCCGTGACAATATGATTCCGTCCTCAGCTGCGCTGCGCCTGCACCGCCAATTCCCCGGCAGCGAGCTGCGAATACTCGACCACTGCGGCCACTGCCCGCAACTCGACGACCCGACCCTGATTGCCGAGCTGATCACTAACTTCGCCTTGCGCCAGCCACAGCAAGGCCAACTTAGGTCGTCGCAGGCGGGCCTATGACCGGCTGTTCACATGGATGCGATCGCCATGCATGCGACGTACTTGACACATCATCACGCCCCGCAGGAGTTTTATGAGCGTCGAAACCAGCACAGGTGCGCCGATATCGGTGCAGGAGAGTTTGGTCGCCTTGGAACGAATCCACAGGGCTGACGACGACTTCGCTTGGCAGGTCACCGAAGAGGCGATCGCCAGCACCCTTTCCTCGCAAGACACTGCTAAAGGTATTCAGGCGTTCCTTGAACGCCGCGAACCCCGCTGGTCTGGCCGAGAAACACGGACTCCAGACTTTCCCTCCACAACAAATCAGGAGAAATTCAGTGAAAGCGATCTATTTCGAGAATTTCGGAGGACCTGAGGTCCTGCACTACGGAGAACAACCCACCCCGCGTCTGAAGCCAGGGCAGGTATTGATCGAGGTACATGCCGCGGGCGTTAATCCGCGAGATTGGATGCTGCGACAGGGAACGTATGTCGGACGGCCGCTTGTCGGTCGGCCGCCGATCATTCCCGGTAGCGATGTGTCCGGTGTGGTGGTCGATGTCGGTACGCAGGTCACTGGCTTTTCCATTGGCCAAGAGGTCTTCGCCATGCAAAGCCAACTGGGCCGCATGGGTGGATACGCCGAGTACATGGCAGTCGACGCTGCGTGCGTGGCTCCCAAACCAAAGGAGATCAGCCATGTTGATGCCGCTGCTTTGCCGGTGGCAGGGCTGACCGCATGGCAGAGCTTGTTCGGGCTGTCGACGGTCGCGACCGACAGTCGCGTTTTAGTGGTCGGTGGTTCGGGCGGGGTTGGACACTACGCCGTGCAACTTGCTCACCATGCCGGCGCTCACGTGACTGCTGTCTGCAGCACGGGCAACGTCGAGTTCGTGCGCGAGCTTGGTGCCAACGAGGTCATCGACTACACCAAGGAACGATTCAATGACTCCGTACGTGGCCACGATCTGGTCTTCGACACTCTCGGCCGGGAGAGTCTGAGCAGTTGCGGTGCCGTCCTGGCCTCCGATGGTTGCTACATCACCACGGTACCCAACGCGGCAACGCTCCTGAGTTGGGCGCTGACAAGCCTTCGCGCCAAGGTTTCCGGTGGTCAACGAGCATCTGTCATCACCGTCAGGCCCCGAGGTCAGGAGCTGTCGTCCCTCGCCGAGTTGATGACGCAAGGACACATCCGATCGGTCGTCGAAAACGTCTATCCACTAGCCGAAGCGGCTGAAGCCCACCGGGCCAGTCGTACGTTCCATACGCGGGGGAAGCTGGTGCTACGTGTCCGGGACTGACTTGAGGGTCTTCGAGAGCCGAACGAAGTTTGCCGGCTTGTCCTGAGGGTCAAAAGGGTCAGGCCTTGCCCAGTGCGTATTCATTACCAATATTCAGGCTTCATCACGGGCTTTTTGCCCGTTGCAACTACCTCAGGAAGATGGCTCTCCCTCAGCTCAATATCTGTAATGTGTGATCGAGTCCAATCACAATACTGGCTCAACTGTTTATTTGGGGGTCTGCCACTACCTGATCCACGAACCGGTATCACTGTACCCAAAACCAGAGACGTACCAAAATCATCTCTGATTGCTTTTAGCGCTGGCGCCAAATCCGTATCGTTCGACACAAAGACCAACTGTTTAGCCAGACCTTTGGAAGCATCTCGATATGCTTCCAGCGCGATATTCACATCTGTCTGCTTTTCTTCAAGCCGCCACACATCGACACGATCCGTTTTATCTGGCGGCTGCTTGAATGTGAGCAACCGCGCCTTCTCAAGACTGTAGTAGCCTTTGATAATATCGATTTCGTCGGGATAACGGACAGAGAGAGCCCGGTGATAAGCCTGCTGCGCGTGCTGAGCGGCAGCACCGTTGGATGCGACTTTGGATTTAATATCGGCAGTGAAGAACTTGATTTTCACCAGTTCGGAGTGAGGGTTCTGGACATGAAGTATCTGGTCTGCCAGTAGCGCTTTCAGATCCAGCCATTTATCCCCTGAATGTTTCAGACAGCCGTAGAACAGGTTATACCCATCCACGTAAATTATTGTTTCCAAAGCATATCCTTATGCCAAAAATGAAAAAACCGCCAATAAGGCGGTTTTTCCGCCCCAAGCAAACATCAACTTAATAATGCCTGCGAGGGGTGAGTCGTAGCTTTATTATCGGACTGACATTCCAGGCGGTCAAGTCAGTAACTGACTCTCTATCCTTTGAACTCCTCCACCTTCCCCCTAGAAAACACCCCATAAAGACTCGGCAACACCAACAACGTCAACGCCGTGGCCGATACCAGCCCACCCACAATCACCACCGCCAGCGGCCGCTGCACTTCACTGCCCACGCCGGTGGCCAGCAACATGGGAATCAGCCCCAGCATGGAAGTGAGCGCGGTCATCAATACCGGGCGCAGGCGGGATACGGCGCCTTCGAAGATCGCGGTCTCCAGCGCTTCGCCATCACGAAGCCGATGATTGATGGCTTCTACCATGACCACACCATTGAGCACCGCCACCCCGAACAGGGTGATAAAGCCCACGGAGCTGGGCACGGACAGGTATTGGCCGCTGATCGCCAGGGCGAGGATGCCGCCGATGAGGGCCAGGGGCACATTGACCAGAATGAGAGCCGCCTGGGCCACGGAACCGAAGGCGAAGTAGAGCAGCAGGGCAATCAGGCCCACGGCCACGGGCACCACCATGGCCAGGCGTTGCTGGGCACGCTGCTGGTTTTCGTATTGGCCGCCGATGTCCACGCTGTAGCCGGCGGGCAGGTCGACGTCGCTGTCGATGGCCTGCTGGATGTCGGCCACTACGGAGCCCATGTCGCGACCAGCCACATTGGCCTGGATAACCACGCGGCGTTGCACGTCATCGCGGCTGATCTGTGGCGGGCCGGAGACCAGGGATACGTCTGCCACATCCATGAGGCGCACCCAGGCACCGTCCGCCGCTTTGAGGCGCAGGTTGCGGATGGCTTCGGCATCCTTGCGGGCGTCTTGCTCCAGGCGCACATAGATGTCGTAGCGCTCGTTGCCATTGATCACCTGCCCGGCGCTGCCGCCGCCCAAGCCGTTGCTGACCAGATCCATGACCTGATCCACGCTCAGGCCGTAGCGGCTGAGGGCGTTGCGGTCCGGGGTGACCACCAGCTGGGCTTCCCCGGCGATCTGTTCCAGTTGCACGTCGGTGGCACCCTCCACTTCCTTGACGGCCTGGGTGATGGCTTCGCCTTTCTCCTGCAGCACGTCGAGATCCGGGCCGAACAGTTTGATGGCGAGCTGGGCCTTTACGCCGGAGAGCAGTTCGTCCACGCGCATGGCGATGGGCTGGGAAAAGTTGAGCAGCAGGCCGGGGTGTTTTTCCAGTTTCTGCTGAATCTTTTCCTGTAGCTCAAGGCGATTGCTGGCGCTCTCCCATTCATCTACAGGCTTGAGACCGATATAGATTTCCACGTTGCTCACCGGTTCCGGGTCGCCACCGATTTCGGCACGCCCTACCCGGCTGAGCGCGTAGGTGACTTCCGGGAAGGCCATGATTTCCTTCTCCAGTTTTTTCCCCACGTCCAACGCAGTATCAAGGCTGGAGGACGGCGCCAGCGTCACACGTAACGCCAACGTCCCCTCTTCCAGTACGGGCACGAATTCAGTGCCAATAAACGGCGTGGTAGCCAGCGCCAGGGCAAACAAACCCACCGCTCCACCGACCACCACTTTACGGGCCTGCATGGCTTTGCCCAGCAGGGTGCGATAGCGGGCTTCCAGCCACTGCATCAGTTTGTTGGGTTTTTCTTCCACGCCATTACGGAACAGGAACCCGGCCAGTGCCGGCACCACGATCAGCGCCACCAGTACGGCGGCGGTCATGGCAAGCATGATGCTGATAGCCATGGGCACGAACATCTTCGCTTCCACCCCCTCGAAGGCGAACAGGGGCAGGAACACCACCAGGATAATGCTGGCGGCAAAGAACACCGGCCGCGCCACTTCCTGGGCGGCGTCTTTGACTCTCAAGGCAATGCCGCCCTGTGAGTCGTGACTGCCCTCTTTCTGACTCAGGTGTTTAAAGATGTTTTCGACCATCACCACGGAGCCATCCACCAGCATGCCGATGGCCACGGCCAGGCCACCCAGCGACATCAGGTTGGCGGACATGCCCAGGCTTGCCATCGCCAACAAGGCCAGGCCGATGGAGAGCGGAATGGACAGCAGCACCAACGCGGTGGCGCGCAGGTTCATCAGGAAAAGAGCCAGCACGATGACGATAAACACGAAGGCCAGCAGCAAGGCGGTGACCACGGTGCTCACCGCTTTTTCCACCAGATCCGCCTGATCGTAGAACACCTCGAACTGCACACCGTCCGGCAGGGCCTGCTGGATGCGCGCTTCGCGGGCCTTGATGCCATCGATGGTGGCCTTGGTATTGGCGCCCATGCGCTTGAGCACGATGCCGGCCACCACTTCGCCCAGGGCTTCCGGTTCGCCGTTGGCATCGCGGCGGGTCATGGTGAGGGCGCCCTGACGAATCTCGCCGCCGAACTCCACCTTGGCCACATCTCTGACGCGCACCTGGGTGCCGTCCACTTCCTTGAGGGGAATGGCGGCGATATCACCGAGCCCTTGCTCACCGCTGCCTACCCAGCCCATGCCACGAATTACCAATTGCTCGGCGCCGCGATCCAGATACCAGCCACCGGCGTTGCGGTTGTTGGCGGCGATGGCGTCCATGACCTGTTGCAGTGACAAGTCGTAGGCCAGCAAACGGGTGGGGTTAACGTTGACCTGATACTGGCGCACTTCACCGCCATAGCTGAGCACATCGGTGACGCCGCCCACCGGCATCAGCAACAGTTTCACCACCCAGTCGTTGAGGCTGCGCAACTGCATGGCATCCACATTGGAGCCCGGCTCGGCGGTGAGCAGGTATTGATACACTTGGCCCAGGCCGGAAGTGTTGGGGCCCATTTCCGGGGTACCGACGCCGTCGGGGATATCTTCCCGTGCCGCCTGCAAGCGTTCGAACACCAGCTGGCGGGCGAAGTAGATATCCGTGCCTTCCTCGAACACCACGGTAACGATGGACAGGCCGGTCTTGGAGATGGAGCGCACCTCGGCCACCTGGGGCAACGCGTACATGACCGCCTCGATGGGATAGGTGATCAGTTGCTCCACTTCTTCCGCAGCCAGGCCTTCGGCTTCGGTGTTCACCTGTACCTGGACGTTGGTCACGTCCGGGAAGGCATCCAGTTTCAGGTTGGGGAGTTGCCAGCCGATCACGCCGATGGTGATGATCAGTAGTAGCAAGACAATGAGGCGGTTGTTCACCGCCCAATCGACAAGTCGATTAAACATGACGGTGATCCTCAGTGATTGTGAATATCGAAACCGGACTTGGCCATTTCACTGGCCAGGAAAAAGGCACCACGGGTGACCACGCGTGTGCCCGGTTTCATGCCAGTGACGATGCGGCGGTTTTCCAGTTGGCCGTTGAGTTGGATTTCCACGGGTTTGTAGTAACCCGGCTCTTCTTCCACGAACAGTTGCCAGTCGCCATCGGCGCTTCGAGTGAGCGCCTCTTCGGGCACGGTGAGCGCATTGTTGGGAGCAGCCAACGACAACGCCACATCGGCGAACATGCCCGGGTGCAACAGGTGGCCGGCATTGGGGATGGCCACGCGTACGGACAGGGTGCGGGTGACCGGGTTCAGGCGGTGGCCGGATTGGATCACTTGGCCGTCCACGGTGGTGTCACCCACAATGACCCGCGCCGGGGTGCCGGTGGCGATCTGCAGACCCGGCGTGGGAGGCAGCGCCGCTTCTGCCCACAGTTCGGATTCATCCACCAGGGTCACCAGGGCGCTGCCGGCGGTGAGCCACTGGCCTTGCTGAAAAGCATCTTCCAGCACCAGGCCGTCATCCGGGGCGGTGAGAGTGTAGACGCCCTTTTCGCTTTTGCCGGCTTCGATGGCAGCGATGGCTTCGTTATCCAGGCCATAGCCTTTAGCGCGGGCGCGCAGGGCCTGATAGTCGCCACGGGCATCCAGGTAACGCTGGTTGCCCACGGTGCGACGGCCCAGATTGTTGACCCGCCGCCAGGCATCGGCGGCCACCTGCAAATCACTTTGCAATTGCGCCATGGCCGGGCTGAACAGGGTGGCGATGGGCTCGCCCTTTTCCATGTGCTGACCCAGGGTAGCGCTGCGCGATTGCACCTGGGAGTCGATGCGTACCGGTACTACCCAGGTGCGATACTGGTTGCTGATAATTTCTGCCGGGACGGTCAGGGTCCGGGTGGCGTTGGGTTCCGGCTGCAGGGTGATGACCTGCAGGTTCAGCATGTTCTGCTGTTCGGTGGTTAGCTCCAGGACCGTTTCTTCCTCATGGGTATCTTCGGAGGCATCACCGTGGTCATGGCTATCGTGGCCGGCATTGTCGTCCGGTGCCAGTTGCTGGGCATGCTGCTGTGTTTCGTTGCTTTCGTTGTGGGCATGGGCGTGGTTTTCTTCGCCCCAGGCGGGGAGAGATAACGTCGCCAGCAGCGCTATCGCCAATGGCTTTTTCTGAAGTTTCATTTTGATTTTCATAAAATTTCCAATTTTTTTGTAGGAGCGCCGTTAAGGGCGCGAAGAAGTTGGCACCGCTTGTCGCAGAAACCATTCGCGCCTCAAGTGGCGCTCCTACAGCAATTGTTAAGGTCAGTCGTAACCTGATGGATTAGTTCGCCAGCTGATTCAGCCAGTCGTTGAGCTGGGCACTTTCCCGGAGCCATCGGACCCAAGCCTGTTGCATGGCTTCGCGCAGGGCGATACCGGACAGGCGGGTATCGAGACGCTGGTTAAGGGCCTGCAGGTAGTTCTGGGTGGTGAGCTCGCCTTGTTGCCAGACCCTTTCCAGCAGTGCGTCGCTGCGGGCCAGGGTGTCGCCGGTCAGTTGCTGCCAGGTTTGCCAGCGCTCACGACGCTGCTGGTAATCGCGCAGGGCACCGTCCAGGCGGGCGGCGATATCGGCGCGGGTTTTCTCCAGCAGGGCACGGCGGGCGTCGCTGTCGGCCAAGGCGGCCTGGTAGCCGGCTTTGCCGGTATTGAACAGTTTCAGGGGCAGGCTGATGTCCACGCCCCACAGGTTATCGTCGCCTTCCTTGCCGACACTGACACCCAGGGTGGGATCGGCCCGGCGCTGCCGGCCCGCCACGGTGGCGTCCTGCTCGGCCAGCGCCAGCTGCTGCTGGGCCAGACGCAGATCGAAGCTGGCCGGCAAGCGTTGTGAGGCATCGGTACTGACGGCAACCGCCTGCCAATGGCGAGCCGCCGGTAGAGGTTGGCCCGGCTGGGCACTGGCCAACACCTGCCGCAGCCGGGTGGCGGCAGCGGTGGCGTCACTTTCCGCTTGCGCCAGGGTCTGCTGGGCCTGGGCCAGCGATAGCCAGGCCAGCTGTGCATCCACCTGCCCCAGGTCACCGGCCTGTTCGCGGCGGCGTATCAGCTCGCTGAGTGCAGACAGCTGCTGTTCCTGTTGTCGGGTGGCCGCCAGGCGGGTACGGGCGGCATCGAATGCCACCAGGGCATTGAGGCTGTCGGCCAGCAGGCTGGCGCGGGCCTTATCGGCGCGCAGTTGTGCCAGGGTGTCGCGTACCACTACCGCATCGCGGCGGGCGCGGGCCTTGCCGGACCAGTCCAGGGTCTGGCTGAGGCCCACGGTTCTGGTGGTGTCGGCACTGTCTTCATAGCCGATGTTCAGTTCCGGGTTATAGAGCGGCTGGGCCGCATCGCGGTTTTCCGCCATCCAGCGCTCCTGCTCGGCATTGATGGCCCGACTGGCGGGCAGGCGGTTGAGTTGTTGCTGCAGCCAGCCGGCCCACTGGCCGGGGGGTGTTTCTGCCTGCGCGCCGGTGGCGCATAGCAGCAGTAGCAGTGCGCAACGGCGCACTACTGCGGACAGACTTTCCATGGGAAAGCTCCTGATCGATTATCCGAAATCTGTCGCGCTCAGGCGCGACACGGGGTCGGGAAAACGATCAGGCGATGGGAGGGCGGAACGGATTGTCAGCCGGGGCATCCGGCAAGGGAGGGCGCAGCGCCAGCACCCGGGCCGGCGGTGCGGGCAACCGTGCGGGGGCGCAATCCGCGCTGGCCATGAAACCATGGCACTGGCAGCAGTGATCACCACCGGCATCGAGCACATCCAGCTGAGCGGGAGCGGCGTCGAGCTGCTCCATGGCCACGTCGGCATCGTGCTCATGATGCATGGCATCAAGCACCAGCACGTGTGTGCAGATGATCAGCAACAATGTCCAGACCAGTGCTTTCATGGTGCCAGCCGTGGGTTAAGGGGGTTCTACTCTGCGCATAGTGAAGACCCCGGTCAAGGGATTTAGTTTCATTCGGTCATTCACAGCCCGCATCGCACGAGGCAGAGTAATAGCCCCCTTTACCTGACGAGAGAGACCATGAGCCGCCTGGAAGAAGTCCATGATTCCGTTCTTGCCCACCCCCTGCATAGCGCCTGCGAGCTGGAATTGCTGAGCGCCGGCGAAGGCCGCAGCGAGGTGCGTTTTGCGGTGAACGATTTCACTGCCAATCCCATGGGCGCCCTTCACGGCGGCATTGTCTATGCACTGATGGACGTGGCCTGTTTTTTTGCGGTGGTGCCGTCGCTGTCCGAAGATCAGCAGCCAGTCACCGTCGAAACGCACAGCAGCGTCCTGCGTGCCGCCATGAAGGGCGAAAGTGTGGTCATCCGCGCCCGGCTGGATCGACTGGGCCGCACCCTGGCAGCCATGCGCGCGGAAGCCCTGGCGGTGAATGCCAGCGGCGAAGAGCGGCTGATTGCCACCGGCTCGGTGACCAAGGCCATTACCACTGTCCGCTAGCGACGATTTTCCGAAATCGGGACATCCCTGACCAACGGCAGAACAGGCAGCATGACTGGGACACAGCACGGCCTGCCATCAATTGTCAGCACCGACACCGGCGAGTATCGTCAAAGATGACGGCCCGGCGCAGCCTCCCCCAATGCATTATTTAGCACTGCGCCCACAAGGCCAAGGATGAGGATCGCGATATGTATCAGGTCATGCTTGTCGATGATGAGGATTACATCCTCAAGGCCCTGAAGCGCACCATCAACGCGTACACCGACTGGGACGTGGAAACCTACCAGGATCCACGAGAAGCCTTACGTCGGGCACGCACTACCGTTTTTGACGCGGTCATTACCGATTACATGATGCCGGAGATCAACGGCCTGGAGCTGTTGCAGGAACTGCGCGATATCCAGCCGGATACCATCCGCATCCTGCTCACTGGCGTGATTGATATTGAAACCGTCATGTCCGCTATCAACAAGGCCGGCGCATTCCGTTTTATTCCCAAACCCTGGGATGACGAACAACTACTCGACAATATTCGTGAAGGACTGAAGTTCCGGGATATTCTTCTGGAAAATCGCATCCTGGCGGAAACCGTTCGCGAACAGAAAAAAACCCTGCGCAGTCTTGGCTATGAAAGCTGATCACGGCTAGCCAAATACGGGAAGGCGTTTTCCATGGAAAGCATCATGAACAAAACCGATATCGGTTTCGGCATGGAGGCACAAGGACTGTTCCTGGTCTCCTCCACTGTCATTCTCCTTATCATTATCTTCTTTCTCTATAAAACCTATCGCACTTCCATCAATGTGGAAGCCAAGCTGTCCGAGTTCGCCTCCCTGACAGACAACCGTTTCGGGCGCAAAATGCATCTGATCGAGGTCAATGCGGACGAATACAAGCTCAACAAAAGTTTGCTTGGGCCTCTGGCACGTATCATTGATGAATACTGTGTGCTGACCACAGACAGCCAGGGCACCATCACGTTTGCCAATGGCAAGTTCCTGTCACTCAGCGGCCATACCTTTTCCCATCTGGTCAGCAAAAACGAAAGCATCAATCATCCACAAGGCCATGACAGCTGCCTCCCCATCATGCAGTGCAAGCATGCGGAGAACGGTGTCTGGAATGGCGAGGTCTGCAATCAGCGCGCGGATGGCAGCCTTTACTGGATGAACATGTTCCTGTTCCCGCTTTCCTATATTTCGGATGAGGACGATGGCTACATTTACTTCGGCACGGACATAACCGATATCAAGACGGAGAACAATCAGCTGATCCAGGAGGTCAAGGAGAAAGACCAGAAGCTGAGCCATGTGGAAACCATGTTGCTGCACTCTGAAAAGATGGCCTCCCTGGGCACTATCTCTGCGGGCATTGCCCATGAGATCAACAACCCGATTGCCATGCTGTCTTCCAACCTGAATCGATCACGAGAATACATGGACGCCATGTCACGCGTGATCAATGGCTTGCAGAAACGTATCAGCGACGAAAAGTTCGAACAGTTTCTGCAGGTTGAAGCCAATCTTAAAATTGACCCCAATAAACTTCGCTTCATTCTGGAAGATCACCCTGCGCTGATTGATGAAACCAGCGAGGGCATAGAACGTATCAAGCAAATTATCCGTGATCTGAAAAATTTCTCGCACAATCAGCCGGAGCACTTCTCCCCCACCAACATTGCCGCCTGCATCGCCACATCCTTGAACCTGGCCAAGCATGAGCTGAAGAATCGCATCCATGTCAGCCATACCAACCTGGAAACCCTGCCATTGATTCCCGGCTCGGAAAGCCAGCTTTCCCAGGTTTTCATGAATCTCTTCGTGAATGCGGCCCAGGCTATAGAGGGCAAAGGCACCATCACTATTACTGCCGACTGTGACGACCAATGGTGCACGCTGAAAGTGGCCGATGACGGGCCCGGCATCCCCGGCGAGACGCTGGAACAGATCTTTGAGCCGTTCTACACCACCAAACCCATCGGCAAGGGCACCGGGCTGGGCCTGTCGATTTGTCATGACATCATTCGCCACCATGGCGGCTCCATGACCGTGGAAAGCCACCCCGGCACGGGCACGACTTTCTTTATCAAGCTGCCACTGAAACAGTCTGAAAAAGTTCATGCAGCCTGATTATGTGTACACCCTCACCACACCGGAAGGCGGGCAACAACGCATTGCCATCGAGCTCGCCGATGACACCATCGCCATACCGGACAGTTTCACCCCGCCTGCATGGGCAGAGCTGACTTACCATCAGTGCAGCCACTGCCCGCTGGAAAAAGAGACGCATCGCTATTGCCCCATCGCGCTCAACCTGGCTTTTCTGCTGCCGGAGTCGGCGCTAGGTGACTCTTTTCAGCCGGTTTCCGTGCAGGTGGAGACGCCACAGCGGCAGTACAATCAGACCAGCACTCTACAGCGGGCGCTCAGCTCTCTGTTTGGTCTGATTTGCGGTCTCAGCGACTGCCCACACACGCGTTTTCTGCGCCCGATGGCCAGATTCCATCTACCGCTCAGCAATCAAACGGAGACCCTGGTGCGCACCGCCAGCTTGTATCTGCTACAGCGGTATATGAATGGCCATCAGGAGAACGACAAGTCACTGGCAGATCTCAACGCGCGCTACGCAGCGCTCAATGAGTTGAACCGTTGCTTTACCAAACGTTTGCGCGGCAAACGTCAGTCCGATGCGCCCATCAATGCACTGATACTGCTGCACGTGACGGCCCGGGAAATGCACTGGAATCTGGAGGAGGAACTGGCAAGCCTGGCGCCGCTGTTTGGTGATGACAGCGACGCCTGAAGCTTGTTACTGACGGGAGCTCAGGACTACTGGTCTGCACCAAGATAACGGTTCAGCACCAGCCGCCAGTCCTGGGAAGGCACGATATCAAGCATGGCCTGATCAATGGGTTCACGCAGCTGGCTGCCATTCGCCACCGCGAACGCATAACTTTCCTCGCGTACCAGCTTGGGCAACACCAGCACCTGGGAGGTTTCCCGTTCGCGC
>Ga0208835_100235_pt1 | contig 14242 bp, 5 predicted proteins | sample DeeseametaMP1374_FD_184190 | JGI IMG/M metagenome (GOLD analysis project Ga0208835, IMG submission 184190) | Marine microbial communities from the Deep Indian Ocean - MP1374 (SPAdes) | ecosystem: Environmental > Aquatic > Marine > Oceanic | place: South of Port of Lincoln, Great Australian Bight... | reverse complement strand
AAGCTCCAGTCACTGGACAGCAACCAACGCCTGAACAAGCTGGTGTGGAACGCCTACCCCAGCGCTATACGCGTACTGCTGGATAACCCCTACGTCTTTTCTTGCTTCTGGGACCACCAGAAAGGCCAGAAAACCGAAGATCAGTGGAAGCAAAGCTTCGAATCTGCCAAAAAAGCCGCCAACCACGCCCTGGCCCAGCAGGACACCCCGCGCCTGCTGGCCATCGTCCTCAGTCGCATCTATACCCTGCGCAACCAGCTGGTCCACGGCGGCGCCACCTGGAACAGCAGCATCAACCGCGACCAGATCCGTGACTGTGTGAATATCATGGGTGAACTGGTACCGGCCGTCCTAGAAATCATGATGGATAGTCCGACTACCTTGTGGGGGGAAGCGAGTTATCCGGTGGTGCGGAGCTAGATATGGAAGTGTTGCAGCTCGCCCAATCGTTATCTCGGGATGGCAGCCTGGAAAAGGCGGTTGAGCTGCTTGAAGAGCATATGACGACTATGCCAAATGATTTAGCGGTGGCTGCAGCGCTGGGGCGACTTTATATGAGACTGAAGGCCCCGGAGAAAGCGGCATATTGGTTGCGCTATTCATTGCAAAGTCGTTATGCACCACCGGATCTTGATCACGAGGATATTGAGTACCTGACCCAAGAACGTCAAGACAAGCAAGCCTTTAATCAAGACAGTGAGTTTGGGGTCGAGACGGGTGACCAGCATGCAGCGAATGATGACTCAGGATTAGAAGATCTGAACGACGTTGTCATGATGTATGACGACGATAGGGGTGAGGAGCCGGAGGAACCTCTGTGGGGTATTCCTGATCTGGTTGATGAGGATGACCAGGAACAGGAGCCAGATCCGGAGCAGGAAGGTGGTGACTTTCCAACATCAGAAGAGCTGTCAGAACTGCTTGAAGACATTCCTGAACTGGACTTTCAGGAGGACGATGAGGACGAGGAATATGAATTCGCCGAGGTTCCTCAATATCCTCTTGTGGAGGACCAGGAAGATCATGAACCCGCTAGTCGATTAACAGTACAGGAGAAGGCAGAAGGCGCGGCAGCTACCCTGGCTTACGAGGCAGGCTGGCTGCGCAGAGACATAGATGTGCTGACAGAGGTACTTAGCCACCACAAGAGCCACGGGAAAACAGTTGCCGCACTGCGTCGTCTGCTGGTAGAGCAGGAGGCCACTCCTCAAGAGCTAGAAACCCTCCACGAGATACGGCAGCTTTGGGGTGGAGGGGGTTACAATCGAACCTATTATGGCGCAAAAGCAAAAGATGGCTGGACGATGGTGTCCTGGCCGCTAGCGCTGACTTTAGTCAGGCAACTCCAGTCGGACTCAGCAGAAGAAATCTTATTGTTCGTTGAAGATTGTTTTGAGGAATGGAGCGAATCACCCAAGCAATTGGCTGCATTCCCGATATTTGTCAACTATTTAGGCCATGTGCTTGAGCACATGGAAAGAGTCTCCCAGAGCTGTGGGCAGGCAATGCCCGCCTACATTGACTATGACTTCTTTGAAGAGACCGATGACGGACTTGATGACTGGTTCGAGCATAGGCTCACCCATGACTACCTGGTAATAAAATGATGCTCAAGGAAGAGGGTTTTTAATGACATTGCCGGTGGCAGTAGGAGCCTTTGTCAGGCTAAAGGATAGTGATGATAAAGGTGCGTTCGGGCTTGTTGAGAAAATAGCCATAGATTCCCATGAGCGAGTAAAGGTTTTCTGGCCAAAAAGTCAGGCATCAGTCTGGCACCCTGTGGAAGAACTAACCTCTGGTTTGTTGATTAATATGGAGGTCGAGCATAGCCCTGTAAGGTCTACGCAGTCATCGCTCGGCTGGGGGCTCGTTAGGGCTACACGGAATATAAGCGGGCAGGCGCAAGCACTGATTGAGTTCCAGGAAATTAATCAACGGTTATGGCTGCCTTGGCAACGTCTCCGGCAAGTCCGCGGTGTTCAGCATGCGTTTAATCTGGGGCGATTTGAAAAGGGAAATGGCGAAGAGCGACAAAGGCTCCGTTTGCTTTCCTGGGCGATACAGCTGTGGAACGAAAACACGGGTGCCCTAGCTACATTCGATGTGGATCCGCTCCCTCATCAGATCCATTTAGTGCATCACATCATCGCGTCAGGGCACTACAACTGGTTGATTGCCGATGATGTGGGTTTGGGGAAAACCATTGAAGTGGGCTTGCTCCTGCATGCTGCGATGGCACGAAATGAAGCAAATCGAGTGTTGATAATCACGCCGGCAGGGTTGACCCGACAGTGGAAAGAGGAGCTATTTGCCAAGTTTGGTTTTGAGGGATTTAGGATTTACGGCGATGACTTTCATATTCATGACCCGCGTGATTGGAAAAAAGAGAGTTACGTGATTGGTTCAATGGACCGTATGAAGCAGGGTGAGCACCTGGATACCTTGTTGCGGGCGGATGATTGGGACCTGGTCATCGTTGATGAGGCGCACCGGTTATCCCGGCGTCAGTATGGGAATAAACTTGATGCCAGCCAACGCTATGCCATGCTCCATAAGCTTCGAAAGCGTACGCAATCAATCCTACTGCTCACCGCAACGCCTCATCAAGGAAAGCAAGATAGCTTTTCCGGTCTCCTTGAGCTTCTCTCGCCAGAGAGGAAAAGTGAAATCCGAACGCTAGCACTCAATCCGGAAATTATCGGGGATATGGTCATCCGTAACTACAAAGCGGACGTCACCGATATGGATGGGAACTTCCTATTTCATGGAAAAACCGTCAGACAAATCGAAGTGCCGCTTTCGCAGCAGGCTGTCGAGTTCGACAAGCAGCTCCGTGAGTATCTTCGTAAAGGCTATTCGGCACAGGCTGATAATGGAAAAACCATCGGGCGCGCCATCGGCTTTGTGATGACGGTATACCGCAAATTGGCGGCATCCAGTGTGGCGGCCATCCATACGGCATTACAGCGGCGATTGGAGCGGTTGCGTGGCCAAGTGGGGCAGTCAATCGACTCGTATGATGATGAGCGCTACCAGGGTGAACAAGAGGAAGCGGATATTCAAAAGAGCCAGGCCTCACCCTTCTTTCCTGGAGAAGAAAGGATTCTGGAAGGGCTCATAGAGAAAGCAGCCAGCCTGGAGCCGAATGATACAAAGCTGCATGCCTTTATGGACGGCTTGGTAGAAATCGTCATCAAGGAAAATCCCCAGGAGAAGATATTAGTCTTCACTGAGTACCGCAGTACCCAGAGGTGGGTACAGGCGGCACTCAACGCAAGGTTCGGTGAAGGGAGCTGTGTACTGATCCATGGCGGCATGGATATGCAGGAGCGTCGCGACGCCATCGCTAACTTTGAAGAAGAAGGCAGCGCCCAGTTCCTTGTCTCCACTGAGGCAGGCGGTGAGGGCATCAATCTGCAGCATCGCTGCCACATCATGGTGAATTATGACCTGCCCTGGAATCCCATGCGACTTGTGCAGCGCGTGGGGCGCCTCTACCGCTATGGTCAAAAGAAGCGAGTTGTAGTCTTTAATATGCACCAATCAGACAGTGCCGACGAACAAGTGCTCAATATCCTCTACGACCGACTGGAGTCCGTAGCGCAAGACATGGCCAGTGTTCAGCAGCATGAGTTCAACGACGCCATGAAGGAAGATGTGCTCGGTGAATTGGCTGACTTAGTTGATATTGAAGAGGTGCTGGCAGAAGCCGCCAACAATAAGCTCGAAAGGACCCGTGAGCGGATCAATGAGGCGCTCGAGCGCGCTAAAAGCGCCGCATCAGCGCAAAAAGAGCTATTTGAACATGCAGCCAGCTTCGACAGCACAGAGGTGGCAGGTGAACTGGCAATTACTTTGGATCACATCCAGGCCTTTATTGAGGGGATGGGGGGTATGGTCGGATATGAGATCCTGGAGAAGACACACAAGGGGCTTGTTTGGCAAATTAGGCTATCAGATCGGGCCATGGATACCCTTGGCGTCTCGCGTACCCGTTATACATTAACCTTTGATCGAGCACTGGCGGCGAAGCGGCCAGAATGGCTGCCCGTGAATATGGATAACTGGCTTTTCAAGGCGCTGCTCAAGATGGCGCGAAAGTACGATTTTGGCGGCATCACAGTGTTTGGCCAGGAATACTGTTCAGAGGCTCTCGTCGCAGCCGTGGCACGCTGGCAGAATGACCGTGGCCGCCGCGCTAGACAGGAACTTGCCGTTGTGGCGGTAGAGAATGGAGCCGCAACACTAAACCCTGCGTGGTTTGGGCAATGGCTGATAGAGAATAAAGCAGCCTGTGCCGACATAGAGACAGAGAAACTGGAGCGTAAAAGCATCCTGGAGCACGCTAACAACCGCGTGGAGCAGTTCATCGCACAGCAAAGCACCCAAGCATTACTGCCGGATCAGATGCAATGGATCTCCGCAGGCTACTGCGTTGGATCCAATAATAGCGAGTGACAAGTCTGTGCGATACGCCGCATCGATAGATGCCATGGGCGAGATGGCCGGGGCGGCTTTGTCTTCCAGCCAAATACCGCAACAACACTAATCAATAGTGACTTTGAGATATGACAAACAACACTGACCTACAAAAACAGATTCTCGACATTCTGCCTGAAGAAGGCAGCGCGATGGGTAACAAAGCCATGCTCGAAGCGCTAGAGGCATCAGGAATGGTTGTTGATGAAGATCAGTACCAGGCCGCCCGCGAGTCATTGTTGGCGCAGGGCGTTATTGTGAAAGGTCGTGGGCGCGGTGGCTCTATTGCCCGGGTATTGGCCGATGGGGCGGAACTCGAGCTTAAGCCGCAGACAGCACCAAAGGCTGAGGACGCAAAGGTGCCAAAACCGGCAAAGAAAAAAGCCGCAACTAAAGGAACGCGTTCAAAGTCCGGTGAAAATCAGGTGTTGTCCTACCGCTATGATGAAAAACGCAAAAATAACCCCCATGTGGGCATGGTGGACACCCACAGTGATGGTGTAGAGGAAGAGAAGACCTGGCGTTACGACCCGCATCTTGCACCGGAACTGCAGTTTGACTCGTCGGCGACACGAAACCAGGTAGAGCAACTGATTGATAATGCGCTTCAGGCGTCTCAGGCGCAGGCTGAGCAAAACAAAGAAGAGCTGCTTTCCTGGCTAGATCAAGCCTTAGAAGCCGATGATGAGACAGCTATTCGTGAAGTAGTCACCAATCTGAGAAAGCGTGTGGCAGCGGCAAAGCCGCAATCAGGCGTCCAGGAAAACCTGGAAGCGTTAAAGCGCATGCAGGCGCCTTACTTGCAGTGGACTGGAAAGGCTGAGCGAACAAGCTTTGAGGTGGATACAGTCTCTCTCCATGTTCATGAGCGCATCGACCCGGCTACAATTTTGGCTGCGGTGCAAAAACGGGTTAAGGAAGCTCATAAAAAAGGAACAATAGGGTTTCAGTCAGACCTGTTTAGTGCGCCCTTTGAAAATTTGCCGTTACGTGAGGCAGTTGACTTTTATAAGCATGAAAGAGACTGGGCCAATCGTCTTATTGCCGGTGATTCCTTACTTGTAATGAACTCGCTCCTACAGAAAGAGGGAATGGCCGGGCAAGTTCAGATGATCTATATCGATCCGCCCTATGGCATCAAGTATGGTTCAAACTTTCAGCCCTTTACTAATAAGCGGGATGTTAAAGATCGTAAGGATGAAGACCTTACCCAAGAGCCGGAGATGATTAAGGCTTTCCGGGATACCTGGGAGCTTGGGATTCACTCCTATCTTTCTTATTTACGTGATCGACTTATGCTCGCTAAGGAATTGCTGCACGATTCGGGTAGTGTGTTTGTCCAGATTTCGGATGAAAATTTACATTTAGTGCGAAATATTCTTGATGATGTTTTTGGAACGGAAAACTTTATTAGTCAGATATCATTTCAAAAAACAGGTGGAATTAGTGGTTCCCTTCTTGGAACTACTGTTGATTATTTGTTGTGGTACGCGAAAAATAAAAATGAAGTTAAGTATCGACAATTATTCATGCATAGAGCGTCAGGTGATCCATCGCTGGACCGGTATAATCGCATTCAACTTCCAACATTTTATTCACGTGGGCTTACAGCAAAAGAGATCCGTGGTGAGGTGCAGCAGCCAAGCGGTTCTAGATATAGGGTGCAAAGTTTATTCAGTGATGGTGCAGGAAAGAATAATGAGAGAGAGTATTTTTGGAGGGGGAAGCGGTTTCAGTGCCCAGCAAGTGGGCATTGGAAGACAACTCCGAGAGGATTGGATGCCTTGGATAAGGCTGGGCGTCTTGAGAAAGAAGGCGAGAGGTTACGTTATAGAAGGTTTGTAAATGATTTTCCTGTTGTTCCAATACACGATAGATGGGAGTCAATCCAAATTGGAACAAGGCTTACATATGTTGTGCAGACAGCCGAGAAGGTCGTTGAGCGCTGCCTACTAATGACCACAGATCCTGGCGACTTAGTGTTAGATCCCACCTGTGGCTCTGGTACCACAGCAGTTGTCGCTGAGAAGAGAGGGCGTCGCTGGATAACCACTGATACCTCCCGGGTTGCGGTGACGTTGACAAAGCAGAGGTTGATGACAGCAAGCTACGATTATTTTGAGCTCAAGTATCCGCAAGAAGGTTTGCGGGGTGGCTTTATCTACAAAACCGTACCCCATGTTACCCTCAAGTCCATTGCCAATAACCCGGAGGTCGCCGAAATTTACGAGCGTATGCATCCTGCAATCAAGAAGGAACTAGATGAGCTGAACAAAATTGCTAAGAAATCGTTCCAGGAATGGGAGGTTCCATCTGAGTTTGCTGAAGTGGATGAAGGTGCATTGCCCAATGCTGCGCGCAAGCACTTTGATGCCTTTCATTTAGCCCGGAAAAAAATGCAGAATGAGATGGATGCCTCTATCGCTGCTCACTCAGGTCAGGAGGTGCTCTATGATCAACCAGTTGTATCAAAAAACAAAATGCGGATTACAGGGCCGTTTACAGTAGAGGCGGTGCCTTTTGCTACCGTACTCGGACTGGATGAGGCCGAGCAACCCAAAGAGGCTGACGTAGCTGTAGCCCGTTCCGGCGCAACCCTTCGGCAGAGCGAATGGCGTGATGAGCTAATTAGAGCAGGTATACGGGGTAAAGGTGGTCAAAAATTAGAATTAGTGGATTTGACGCCGCTTCCTGAGGCCAAATACATCCACGCAGTTGGTACGGTGAAAGAAACTGGTGACAAGGTAGCCGTGAGCTTCGGTCCTGAACATGCAACGCTTGAGCAGCGTCAGGTTGAGATTGCCATGCGTGAAGCAGGCGATTTGTTCCCCTTGCCAAAGATGCTGGTTTTCTGTGCATTTACGTTCGACCCAGAAGCAGCCAAAGACATTGACAATATCAAAGGCATCACCGCCCTCAAGGTACAGATGAATACTGACCTGCTTACGGAAGACCTAAAGAAAGGGCGAGCAAGCAATGAGTCATTCTGGCTGATGGGCCAACCAGAGGTGGAAGTGCTACATAATGACGACGGCACACTGACAGTTGAAGTTCATGGTTTTGATTACTTTGATACCAAAACTGGTGAGCTAAAGTCTGGCGGTAAAAAGAATATCGCCATGTGGGCGCTGGATACCGACTATGACAACCGATCCCTGTTCCCTCGCCAGGTGTTTTTCCCCATGGCAGGCAACAAGGACGGCTGGTACAAGCTAAAGAATGATATCCGCGCTGAGCTGAATGAAGAGCTACTCCATAACTACCACGGCACGACTTCGTTACCTTTTGAACCTGGGGATAACCAATGTTTGGCGGTGAAGATTGTGGATGATCGCGGGATTGAGTCCCTAAAAGTGATTCGTCTGGACTAAACCTAACGACCACTGTTTAAGTAAAAGGACGAAGCCGTGAACACAGAATCACTGATTATCAATTCTCCATACCTGGTGCCGGAGAGCTACTGGACACAGGATGGAAACGGTAAGGTAACCGCCATCGCTCAGGGCCGACGCCCTGCGGCTTATGAACTTTATGACACCCGTAACAACACCCGCCGTGTTGAGCCCCTGGAGACGGTAAACCGGATTCGGGGGCGCCTTGAGCAGTGGCACAACGATGGTTGGCCTGGAGTTACCAGTGTAACGCGGTCTCTATTAGAACATTGGCATTGGCGAGGTGACTGGGAGTCTAATGAGCGCCGTTGGCAAGGCGGGCCGCGCCAGTTTCCATTTTACTTCTGTCAGCTGGAAGCTATTGAGGCGCTGATCTGGTGGCTTGAGGCGCCTGATGACTATAAGCAAGGCATTGCCCTGCCTGGTGACGGTGGGCCCTGGGAGCGAATTTGCAACAAGATGGCCACAGGGTCCGGTAAGACGACGGTCATGGCGCTGATTATTACTTGGCAAGTGCTTAATGCACTCCAGTATCCAAAGGATAAGCGTTTTTCTATCGCAGTCTTTATCGTCGCGCCAGGCCTGACGGTGAAGAGTCGACTTCAGGTGTTGTATCCCGGCAATACTAAGAATGTTTACGATGAGTTTGGTCTCTGTCCCAATGAAGCGATGCGGCAAAGACTGAACCGGGCGGAAGTCCTGATCGAAAACTGGCACACTTTGATGCCGCTTAAAGAGGCCGCCCGGTCAGTGGTCAAGAAAGGGGCGGAAAGTGACGAGGCTTTCACTCGTCGGGTTCTCGGCAAGCTTGCAAGCTATAAAGATATTGTTGTTATCAACGATGAAGCTCACCACGCCTATCGCCAGCGAGCAGAGACAAAAGTCAAAAAGAAAGATGCCGAAGAATTGGGTATTGATCTAGAAGAAGCTACCCGCTGGATCGAGGGCCTGGATCGTATCCACAAAACGCGTCGTATCCGCCGTTGTTTTGATCTCACCGCAACGCCCTTTGCGCCAACGGGTAAGTCGAACACGGAAAAAGGGTTGTTTGAGTGGATTATCACGGATTTCGGTCTCAATGATGCCATTGAAGCAGGCTTGGTGAAAACCCCGCGTATTGTTATTCGGGACGATGCGCTGCCTGACGCGAAAACCTATGCGAGCAAGCTCTATCACCTCTACCGAGAGCAGGAGGTTAGCGAAGACCTTAACCGTAAAGCGGGTGCCGATGAAGCACTGCCTGACTTGGTTCAAAAAGCCTACACCCTTCTCGCTTATGATTGGCGTGAAACCGCCAAACAGTGGCAGGAACAAGGCCATACCATTCCGCCCGTCATGCTGACGGTGTGTAACCGCACTGAAACAGCATCCCGTATTGAGCACTTCTTCAACTCGGCAGATTGTCTAATTAGTGAGACACATGCACCGGATCGTACCCTGCGGGTGGATTCGCGGGTGCTGGAAAAAGCCGAACGAGGCGAAACGATCACTAAGGACAAAGACTACAGCCTGCGTCTCAAGTCCGTGATTGAGGCGTCAGGCCTGGCAGAAGACAAGATGGCTGATCTTTTGTCTGAGAAGCAGGAAGACCAGCTGAGAGCTTTGGTGGATTCCGTCGGTAAGCGTGGTCAGCCGGGTCAAAATTTACAGAATGTTGTCTCGGTGGCGATGCTCTCTGAGGGCTGGGACGCAGCCAATGTCACGCACATTATGGGTTTGAGGGCGTTCACCAGTCAGCTGCTTTGTGAGCAGGTGATTGGGCGGGGCTTGCGTAGGGTTGCCCATGACATGGATGAGCATGGTCGATTTTTGCCTGAGTACGTAAATGTTTTTGGGGTTCCCCTTTCTATCTTCCAGGAGGTGGGCGAGGGCGGTGAGGCGCCTCCACCGCCGAAGCCGAGCATCCGTGTTGAGGTTGAGCCTGGGAGAAACCACTTGGAGATTCGCTGGCCAAATATTGAGCGAATTCAGGAAGTGCTGAAACCTACACTCACCATGGATTGGGACAAGGTGCCGCATTACACCTTAGATCCATCCAAGACACCGCTGAATGCGGAGATCGCCCCCTCACTGACAGGATTCCCGAATCTTGATCAGGTGGCTCAGATTGATCTTGAGAAGGCGTTGGAAGATTTCCGACTGCAGCAGTTAATTTTCCGCGCGGCTAGAAAGCTCTTTCTGCAGACGGCTGGCACTTTCGAGGGTGATAAACAGTACCTTGCAGTGCAGCTTATCCGCATCGTGGAGCAATTCTTAGATAGTGATAAGCTAGATATTCCTAGCCTTTGGCACAACGACCCTGTTCGCCGCCGTTTGCTGTTTGCGCTCAATATGGATGCGGTGGTTGCGCATGTAAATAAATACGTGAGCATACAGAACGTCGATAAATTGGAGCCAATCTATAACGAACACCAGCCCATTGGTGCTACGTCCTACATGCGATCCTGGCTGACGACCAAGCCGTGTCGTCACACGCAGCGCTCACAGATTAGTCATGTGGTCTATGACAGCTCCTGGGAAAAGATGGTGGCGGACATTTGTGAGAAAGATGTGAATGTTGTGGCCTGGGCTAAGAACGATCACCTCGATTTCAAAATCCGTTATATATGGAATGGGTCGTCACGGAACTTCGTGCCGGATTATCTGCTGCGTCTGGCCAATGGAAAAAGCCTAATCCTAGAAGTAAAAGGGCAAGATAGCGCTCAGAATAAAGCTAAGCGTGATGCCGCTGTCACATGGGTTAAAGCGGTCAATGAGCATGGTGGCTTCGGAGGCTGGGCGTTTGATGTGGTTTTCGACATGGCAAAAGTGCGAGACGTTATCGCTTCACACTGCTGATTTACCTGTTAAAGAATAAATGCCGCTGGATCGCGGCTGGATATAAAACTGGAGGGTGCAATGACCGCACTGAAGCTAGACGGGGATTATTACAAGCACTTCCTGGAATCAGCTACTTTCCCTTATACAGAGGAAGAGCGTGGGTGTATCGAGAGAACCGTTAGCAAGATGATGGATACCCCGACTTATGGTAGTAAGCCGGGAATGCTGCTTGGGAAAATCCAGTCGGGTAAGACTAAGACCTTCATGGCAATTATGGGGTTGGCCTTTGACAATGGGTATGAGGTATCAATTGTTCTTACGAAGGGAACCAGCGCGTTGTCACAACAAACCGAGCAGCGCATTTCAAAAGATTTCAAACCCTTCATTGCTAGTGATGATGTTCTTCTTTTTGACATCATGAGAATGCCGAGTCGCCTCAGTGGGTACGAGTTAAGAAAGAAAATTGTCATTGTTGTTAAAAAGCAAAAAGATAATTTGCGCCGAATGCTCGATCTATTTCGGCATGAAAAGTATGGGTTTGCTGATAAAAAAGTCCTGGTTGTGGACGATGAGGCTGATTACGCCAGCGTCGGCTTCTCAAGCAGAGAAGGTGTTGCAAGCGCAAACCTAACCACAAATCGCTTGGATGAACTAAGATCAGAGGCAAATGGCGTTACTTTTCTACAGGTTACGGCAACCCCCTATTCTCTCTATCTGCAACCTGAGGATGTTGAGGTAAATGGCAATGCTTTCCAGCCCATACGGCCCGCTTTTACTGAATTGGTTCCAGTAAATGCCGCCTATATCGGCAGTGATTTCTATTTCAATGACTGTGATGAACCTGAATCATTGGCGAGTCAGCTCTATATCCCGTTGTCGATTTCAGAACTAGCAGTTATGAAATCTTCTGACCGCAGACGCTTTAAGGAAGAAGAGGTGCTTACCGCCACTGTAGTAAGTGGTATAAGGTCTGCTTGTGTGAATTTCTTGGTGGGTGGCGCGATTCGGCAGCTTCAGAGCCTTGAAAATGGGCATCCCAGCAAGAAGTTTAGTCTATTGGTGCACACAGAAATCGCAAAATCATCTCACGAATGGCAAAAGAAAATCGTTGAGAGCCTATTTGAAGCCATTCAGGAAGAATCAGGCAATGAAACCGATCTCTTCAAGTCACTGATTCGTGAAGGCTATGATGAACTTGAAAAATCCATCGCGCTTTCTGACTTCCACCTGCCTCCTTTCAAGAGCGTATACGATAGGGTTCGTGAGGCATTGGAGGATGAAGAGTTCTTGATCACCAGCGTGAATTCAGATCACGATGTCAAAGCGCTGCTCGATGATTCGGGGCAATTAAAGCTAAGAACTCCGCTGAATGTCTTTATTGGTGGCCAGATTCTGGACAGAGGTATCACGATAGGGAATTTAATAGGCTTTTACTACGGAAGAAACCCTCAGCGATTCCAGCAGGATACAGTGCTCCAGCATTCAAGGATGTATGGTTACCGCCCTATGGAAGATATGGCGGTAACCCGATTTTATACCGAGCAGTCGATCTATAATGCCATGCGAAGAATGCATGAGAGCGATGTCGCTCTGCGTGAAGAGATTGAAAAAAACCCGGAGCAAAGTGTCGTATTTATTCAGGGATCGACTAGCGGTGCCGTGGTTCCCTGCAGCCCCAACAAAATCCTTCTAACTGAAACAACAACTTTGAAGCGCCACAAACGAATACTTCCCGTCGGATTTCAGACAGACTACAAGAGCTATACAAAGCCGGTAACGGATAAGCTAGATGCGGTTCTCGAATCGGTAAGGCCAGAAGGACCGGGTAAAGAGCCATTCAAGATAACGAGAGGAATGGCTCACGATATTCTTAATAAAATTGAGCCGACCATCAAGATGTCAGAAGAGGAAGGGTATTTTTTCAACTGGAAGAGTATTCATTCTGCGATTGACTACATGGCGGGTTTGTCCTCAGATCAAAACAGTATTTGGTGTTTATGGCTCACGGATAGAAATAATAATCGCCTTGCAGGCGTTGGATCACACACAAAGTATGTGGCAACACCGGATACCGCTAGTTCTGAAGGCGCTATTGCAAAGCAAGCTTGTATTGATTCACCAATGTTAATGCTATTTAGGCAAAATGGATTGGAAGAGCAGGGCTGGAGGGGGACTCCATTCTATTGGCCTCTCCTTTATGCATCCGGAAATGTTCCAACCACCATTTATGCGAACGAAACGATTGATAATTAATCAATCGTCACTTTTTTTTAGACACTTTTCAGCCATGCAGCATGGCTTTTTATGTGCGTCCATCGAGAGCGTGGCGTCTTCCATTTATGACCAACGTTTTTATTGTATCGCATTAAAAATAAGGCTTCTTGGGTCGCTTTCGCCTAGAGGTGCTGATCCCAGTTCGCGAGTGCGGCGGGCGGCCTGGGCGAAGGGGCGCTGTTGAGCCGGATAAGTAGAATAATAAGAATGACTGTGAGCAAGGAGCCCCACAGTGCAGTTAAGCCAGTTTGTTACCGACTACGATGAGAGCCTGCTGGGCGATACCTATATCGATCCCCTGGGTGTGCTAGTTATCTGGTCCGCCTTTGGTGGCCATGTGTTCCGCAATCGGGTGAATTCCATATCCAATGATGTGCGCAATTACACCCTGAATCTCATGAATCACCGCATCATTCGTGACTTGATAGATGATGACTCGGTGGTGGTTTCCAGAGCGCTGGAAAATGCCATTGGCGACAAGCACAGCCTGAGCTTTCGGCAGGCATGCCTGATCTACCTGGAGAATCTATTTTTATATTCGTTGATCAGCGCTGAAAGTCGGGCGGGTGTGGAGACCGGTGGGATTCTGGGCGGTAGCAAAGGGCGGAAGGTTTTCGAGGAGAGTAAAGGCAGCCCGAAGCTGATGCTCAGTCACACCAAGGATGCACATTTGCTTGTGCGCCAGCTGAGTTTGGGCGTAGGGGGGCGCTACAAGACCCCATTCATGGAAATCGGCTTTTTTGACACCCATTACCACTACCATCTCCCCGAAGCAGACGGATTATGGGCGCGAGCTGACCAGCTCTTTCAGAGTAGTGGTCGTTTGCGGGCGGTTTACGACACCGTCCGGGCCCATTTGGCGTCTTTGATAAACGTGGGTACCACCACGGCCTCCTCACCACCTAGCTATTCATTTGCCGACGTTCCTCTAAGCCTTAAGAAAGCGTACCAAGATGCTTACGCATCACCTGGCAGGGTGGGGGCAGAAACCCGGGCATTCTGGCTTGAGCTAACAGGCCTGGACCATGGTGCTGCAGGGGCCCTGCTGCATGAGCTTGATAAGCATGCGACGGATGCTGATGAGGTGCCGCTTGAAGATGAGCAGGTGTTCAGGCTGGCTGAAAAGCGGTGCAACAAGCTGGGTGACGACGGTGCAGCCAGTATGATTCAGCATATTCTCACCTTGGAGCCCTTACTGGCTGAGGTGGATCTTCTGTTTACGCTTTCGCTGCACAGGCGCAATCAGCGTATGGCTGAGGTGGAAACCTTGTGGCGGG
>Ga0208835_100227_pt1 | contig 14590 bp, 13 predicted proteins | sample DeeseametaMP1374_FD_184190 | JGI IMG/M metagenome (GOLD analysis project Ga0208835, IMG submission 184190) | Marine microbial communities from the Deep Indian Ocean - MP1374 (SPAdes) | ecosystem: Environmental > Aquatic > Marine > Oceanic | place: South of Port of Lincoln, Great Australian Bight... | reverse complement strand
TTCTCTGTTATATGCCCAGGGGCCACTTGCTGCATGCGATGGGTGGAAACGCTAGGCAAATAGTGCCCTATGAGGCTGAAAAAATCCGAACGCTGTGTTCGTTTTTGGTGATTAACACTAACCGGGCTGCCCATGATGCAGAAAAGTGACTATGGCATGGAAGCAGGGTGTCAGGCCTTTCAGACAAAGCGGAAATTAATATTTCCTTTTATTTCAGTAATTTAATGTTCCCATGGCGTTTGTTTTTGGCATACCGAGGCGCCGTTCTATCGGCATTCTGAGCTGTGGAGGCCGGGCTGAATAAGCCATGTTGAACCGAATTGAATCCGAACAAGCATTCGCTTTATTGTGTCACTCGTCAATGTAACAGTAGTGCGCGCCCAACTAACGTCCATGGCGCGCAACATTATCGGCTTTGCCCTCATTGGACAGGTGACCTAATGACGACTGCAACGATTCATCAATACGTGTCGAAAACCGCCCAGAAACGGCCTGAGATGCCGATTCGCCACATGGATTTTCAGTTTGACGCCGAGCAACTGGACGATACCTTCTTCAGAAACACGGAGCTGGCGTCAGCGTATTTCGAGGCCCTGTCCATCTTTCTGACCTTCGGCGAAGATCTGGTGATCGACACCGCCCGTTACCATCGTCAGTTTGTGAAAGATCCGGAGCTCAAGCGTCTGGTAACTGCCCTGATCGGTCAGGAAGCCATCCACTCCAAGATGCACAACGAGTTCAACGATGTGCTGGCGCAGCACCGTTACCCCGTCGGTCTGTATCGTTTCCTTGCCGACAAGGTGTTCGAGCACGGCTTCAAGAAACTGTCCAACCGCATGCAGCTGTCATTGATGGCGGGCATTGAGCATTTCACCGCGGTGCTGGCGGAATACATGATGAAGAACGAAGACATCTTCTACGAGTCCCTGGACGAGAAGCAGCGGGCCCTGTGGATGTGGCACATGCTGGAAGAGTCTGAGCATAAGGATGTTGCCTACGACGTGTTCCAGGAATTGTCCGGTGACTATTACCTGCGCATGCGTGGTTTTGCTCTGGCGGCCTTCACTCTTACTTTCCTGATTCCGGTTGCGGCGTCGTTGATCCCGGTAATGCGCAAACCGCGTAACTTGCTGAGCCCCAGTTACTGGAAGGATGTGAAGCGTAGCCTGGCGGTGCTGGCCGGGCCTGAAGAGGGTGTCTTCGGCAGCACCATCAAGCATATTCTGGATTACACCCGTCGTGATTTTCACCCCAGCGACCACGATACCAGCGCCTATCTGGAGTACTACAAGGAAAAGCTGCTGCACCCGAAGACCGGGTTGTTGACGCCGTATCTGACCAAGGAATTCGTGCCGGGCAAGCGTGCCTGAACGAACACTGAATACTCAACCTGAAAAGGTAGAAGGTAATGCTGAATATTCTCAAGTTTCGTTCCAGCAAGCCGAGCTATAACGGCTACGCTGTAGTCACCGGTGCCGGCAGTGGTATTGGCCGCAGTTTTGCCCTGGAGTTGGCCAGACGAAACAGTGCGGTCGTCTGCGCGGATCTGAAGCTGGAAAGTGCCGAGGAAACCGTGGCGCTGATCAAGAAGGCCGGCGGTAAGGCTTTTGCGGTGGCTTGTGATGTGGGTAAGGCCGCTCAGGTAAAGAAGCTGTCCGAGCAGTCTGAAAAACTGCTGGGCCATCCGGTAACCATGGTCATCAACAATGCCGGTGTGGGTATTGGTGGCAAGTTCGAAGAGCTGAGCCTGGAAGACTGGAAATGGGCGATGGATGTGAACCTGTGGGGCGTAGTGCACGGTTGTCACTACTTCGTGCCTGGGTTCAAGAAGCAAGGTCGTGGTGCCATCATCAACGTGGCGTCAGCCGCGTCCTATACGGCTGCGCCGGAAATGAGTGCCTATAACGTTACCAAGGCCGGGGTGCGGGCGTTGTCCGAAACCCTGTACGCGGAACTCAAGCGCGACAATATCAACGTCAACGTGCTTTGTCCGACTCTGGTTCCCACCAACATCATCAAGGATGGCCGCATTCCTGCGCGTTATTCCAAACTGGCCGATCATGCATTGATGAACTACGCCATGACCACCAGTGATTCCGTGGCCAAACTGACCCTGAATCGTCTTGATAAGGGAGAGCTGTACACCACGCCACAGGTGGACGCCAAGCTGTTCTGGATGATGAAGCGGGCCACTCCCAATTTGTACGCGAACCTGCTTGGGTTCTCTTACCGCTTTGTTAAGAATTGATCGAGGAATTTCATCATGGCTGCAGCAAAGAAACGCAAAACCCCTGAGGCCAGGATTTACGACACCTTTATCGTTGGCGCCGGCATTTCCGGTTTGTGCGCTGCGATCAAGATGAAGAAAGAGGGCTGTCACGATTTCAAGATCATCGAGAAAGCCACCCGCGTCGGCGGCACCTGGCGGGAAAATACCTACCCAGGCTGTGGCTGTGATGTGCCTTCTTCCCTGTACTCTTTTTCCTTTGCGCTTAGCAGCAAATGGAGCCATCTTTTTGCTCGTCAGCCGGAAATTCTCAGCTACCTGGAAGAGGTTAGCGAAGACTTCGGCATTAATGAGCTGATCGAATTCGGCACAGAACTGGAGCATGCCGAGTGGGACGAAAGTCGCCACCTTTGGGTGCTGGATACCAAAACCGGTAACAAAAAAGGCCAGACCCTGGCGCGCACCGTGGTCTTTGCCACCGGACCGATCACCGAAGCCCAGATTCCGTCGTTGCCGGGCCTGGATAGCTTCAAGGGTGAGATGTTCCACTCCGCCAAGTGGAACCATGACTATGATCTGACTGGCAAGCGGGTGGCGGTGATCGGTACCGGCGCCTCGGCCATCCAGTTTGTGCCGCAGATCCAGCCCAAGGTCAAAGAGCTGCACGTCTTCCAGCGTACTGCCCCCTGGGTGCTGCCCAAGCCGGACATGGATCTGGGTGACACCAGCAAGCAGCTGATCAACAAGCTGCCTATCATCCAGAAAAGCTGGCGTAAGGCCGTGGCCACCTCCCTGAATGTGATCAACTTCGGGCTGCGTAACCCGGCAGCCCTGAAGCCGGTGAGCACGGCGGCCAAACAGCTGCTGCGCGTGCAGGTGAAAGACAAGACCCTGCGCAAGGCGGTGACCCCGGACTTTACCCTGGGCTGCAAGCGCATCCTGTTTGCCAACAACTATTACCCGGCCCTGCAGGCAGACAATGCCAACCTGATTCCCCATGGTCTGGTGGAAGTGGAAGGCAATACCGTGATTGCCGCCAACGGTGAACGCCACGAGGTAGACGTGATTATCTGGGGGACCGGCTTTGAAGTGTCTCACCCGCCGATTGGCAGAAAGGTGATTGATGCCAACGGTGATCGCCTCTCTGACCTGTGGAAAGACACCTCACCGGAAGCTTATCTTGGCGCCACCATGAAGGATGTGCCCAATGCCTTCCTGGTGCTGGGTCCCAACGTGCTGGTGTACGATTCCTTTATCGGTCTCGCCGAAGCCCAACTGGACTACATCATTGATGGACTGAAGAAGGTTAAGCAGAAGGGGATTACCCGCTTTGCCATCAAGCCCCCGGTGCTGAAGGCCCACAATGACAAAGTTCAGAAGCACCTGAAAACCACGGTGTTCAACAGTGGTGGCTGCAAGAGCTACTACCTGGATCAGAACGGCCGCAACTTTGCCGCCTGGCCCTGGTCGCTGAAAGAGCTGAAGAGGCGCCTGAGCGATTTCAAGGTAGGAGACTACGAAGTGGTCTACCAGAGCGCGGAGAAAAAGAAGGCCGCCTGACGATCATCAGACGCCAGGTCTGTTGACCGAGGGGGAAGCGAAAGGCTTCCCCCTCATGCGTTGTGCGCTTGGCAGACGAGCACCGAGCGGGCTGTCAGCCCGCCAATTCCACCTTCTTTTCCACATAGCTGGCCAGAATATCCCCGAACACCGTCGCCAGCTCCTCGAAGCTTTGTATCGGGTTGTCCTCGGACAGATGCCTGACCACGGTGAAAATGCCGCCGTTGATATAGAAATAGGCCACGGTGGGAATATTCGGCAGTTTCAGAAGCTCCGGGTGATGCATCAGATACTGGGTGAACAGCTCCATGAGAGCGCTGTTGATGGGCGACTGGTAGATCACCATGTCCATGCTGAAGGCGTGGCGAGCGCAACGCAGGTAGAGCTGGTTGTTCTCTTCCAGAAAGTCGCGAAAACTGAACAACAATTTCTCAATCGCCTGGCGAATGTCCAGACGCACCAGTTCCGGGATCAGTGGTTTGATCAGATCCACGGTGTCACTGACAAAGCGTTTGCTGGCCGCATCAATGATGGCGTCCTTGTCTTCAAAATACTCATACAGTGAACCTACGCCGATACCGGCTTTTTCCGCGATCTGTCTGGCGGTGATAGCGCTTGGGCCGTAGTTGGCAATGGATATCAGGGCAGCCTGGACAATGGCGTCTACGGTGGCCCTGGAGCGTTGTTGTTTGGGTTTACGTGCCATCAGGTTATCCGAGTTGAATCCGAACGAGCATTCGCTTTATTGTTACATCAACCAATGTGACAGTAAACGTTTTTGTCACCTGTACGGAGCGCCGGACCCTCGGGTCTTCCGCCTCAACTCGCAGAATAATCCGTAAGGAGTGCATCATGGCTTCCATCGATCTGGACAAAATGCTGACCAAAATCAAAAGCACCCAGTGGGCCCTGTCGGATATCGACTGGGACGCTCCGGGTGCCGAGCTGATTACCGAAGAGCAGTGGCCCAAGCTGAAAGATTTCATGGCCGACCTGATGTGGATTGAGCACGTGGGTGCCCGCGCATTTGCTGCCATGGCCAAGAAAGCCCCCACCGATACCCTGCGCCAGATCTATACCTACTTCCATGCCGAAGAGCAGCGCCATGCCAATGCCGAAATGGCACTGATGAAGCGCTGGGGCATGCTTGAGGGAGATGAGATTCCCGAGCCCAACATCAACCTGCGGCTGGTGATTGAATGGCTGGATCGTTACAGCGATGACATGCCGGTGTATGTGCTGGGCACAGTGGTGCCGATGCTGGAAATTGCCCTGGACGGTGCCTTGTGTACCTTCCTGCTGGAGACGGTGAAAGATCCGATTTGCCACCAGGCGTTCGAAAAGATCAACGACGATGAGTCCCGTCACCTGGGCGTCGGCTTTAGCGTAATGGAAATGCAGGGCCGCGGGAAAACCTTCATTGGTGCTACAAAAATGCTGGCACCGTTGCTGGACCCGCGCCTGATGCTGGGCATTGCCTCCTATGTGCCGCTGCTCAATAAAATGCGCGATAACATTATTACCATGGGTCTGCCGGAAGAGCGCCTGTATGCAGCCATGGCCAAATTCGAAAAAATTGGCGGCCGCACGGAAGATGGCCGTCGCAACCCCTGGTTCCAGGTGATTCGTCAGCACGCCAAGCTTGTGGTGAATCGGCGCAATCATGTCTATCACGTGCCGGTGGATGGCATGGTCAAACTGACTGGTCTGATCCCGCGTCGGGCACTGCCTGCAGTACCTTCCTGGGTGAGAGAGCTGACCTACCAGCCCACTGCCTGAGAGACCCCATGACGGCGCGCCATGTGCCTTTTGCATGGCGCGGCCACCTGATTGCTGAAGAGATCCTGTTATGACTACATCTTCTGCCTCCCCGAAAAAGGCCCCAGGCAAGGCGGCGACCCGGAAGCGTTCCACCACGGGCAAGCGCGCGACGGTAAAGAAAACCCCCGCCGTAAAACCGGCTGCCGTGTTGATCGTTGGTGCGGGCTTTGCCGGCCTGGGGATGGCCATTCGCCTCAAGCAGGCCGGCATTAAGGATATCGTGATTCTGGAGCGAGCCAGCGCGGTGGGCGGCACCTGGCGAGACAATCAATATCCTGGTGCCGCCTGCGATATTCCCTCCAATCTGTATTCGTATTCGTTTGCTCCCAACCCGAACTGGTCACGAAGCTTCTCGGGCAGCGAGGAAATTCTCGGCTATATCCACCATCTGGTGGCCGAGTTTGAGCTGGAACCCTACATTCGTTTCGAGAAGAACGTGGAAGACCTGTCCTTCGATGAAAAGAAAGGGATCTGGACCGCCACGACCGACAAAGGGGAACAGTTTGCCGGGCGGGCTGCGGTGATGGCTCAGGGGCCGTTGTCCAACTGCAGCTTCCCGGCCATTACCGGTATCGAGGATTTCACGGGCCACAAGATTCACAGTGCCCGCTGGGATCATGAGTACGATTTCACTGGCAAGAAAGTGGCCGTGATCGGTACCGGTGCAAGCGGCATCCAGATTATTCCCGAACTGGTCAAGCAGGCGGGTCACGTGAAAGTGTTCCAGCGCACTCCGGGCTGGGTGATGCCGCGTCCGGATTTTGCCACGCCGGCCTGGAACAAGAAGCTGTTTGAAAGACTGCCAGCTAGCCAGCAAGCCATGCGTAACCTGCTTTACTGGAGCCATGAGAGCATGGCGTTGGCGGTTATCTGGAAGTCGCCGCTGACGCGCATTGCCGAAAGGGTGGCGCGGCTGCACCTGCGCCGTCAGGTGAAAGACCGCTGGCTGCGCCGCCAACTCACCCCGGACTTCACCATCGGCTGCAAGCGGGTGCTGGTCTCCAACGATTACTACCCAGCACTGCAAAAAGACAATGCCAAGCTGATTACCTGGCCCATTGCCCGCATCAGCGAAAAGGGGGTTCGCACCGTGGAAGGGATCGAGCACCAGGTGGACTGTATTGTCTTTGCTACTGGTTTCGACGTCAGTCATTCCGGCACGCCGTTTCCGGTGAAAGGCCGTGCCGGCCGGGTGCTGGATGAAGAGTGGCAGGGTGGCGCCCAGGCCTACAAGAGCATCAATGTGTCCGGCTACCCGAACCTGTTCATGACCTTCGGCCCCAACTCTGGGCCCGGCCACAACTCGGCGCTGGTGTACATGGAATCCCAGCTCGACTATGCGGTGAAAGGGATCGAAAAGATTCTCAAGGATGATCTGAAAATGCTGGACGTGAAAGAAGACGTGCAACGTCGGCATAACAAGGCAATACAAAAGCGCCTGGCCCGGACCAACTGGAACTCCGGCTGCAAAAGCTGGTATCTGACCGAGGATGGCTTCAACGCCACCATGTACCCGGGTTTCGCCACCCAGTACGCGGCCCAGATGGCAGAATTTGAAGAGCGCGATTACGAAACCGTTTGACCTCCTCGGTCTGGTTTCTTCCGGTGAACGTGGCTCCTGGCCGCGTTTTTTTTTGCGGCGAGGATCATGTTCTCACGCACCTTCCTGCGTTTGCCATAAAAGCATCACGCCTTTGTCGCAGTGGCTTCATCCCGCACGGCTATAACCTCAGGATCATGTAATAACACGAACCGTTGGGGAGTTCACAATGACATCCTGGTATAGCCTGGGGGCCGGCGTACTGCTGGCCGCTGCCTTGACCGCCTGTGGCGGAGACAGCAGCGACGACAATCCTGCTGCCGGTGGCGAGCAAGTAAAAACGCCGGATAGCCTGCGTCTGTCTTTTCTGAGTCGCTACGAGTCTGGCAGTTTTGATACGTCTGCCGCTGAAATTCCTGCCTATGACGCTGCCAGTCAGCGCCTGTTTGTGGTCAACGCAGAGCAGGGCGTGCTTGATGTGCTGGATATGAGTGACCCCGCCAAGCCCTTATTGATCGGGTCGATGGGTGTTGAAGAGATCGCTGCCGGGGCCGTCGTGAACAGTGTGGCGGTGAAAAATGGGTTGGTCGCGATTGCGGTTCAAGCCGCCACGAAGACCGACAACGGCTTTGCGGCCCTGTACCGTGCTGATGACCTCAGCCTGCTGGGTAGTGTAGAAGTGGGCGCCCAGCCGGACATGATCATCTTTACCCCGGATAGCAGCAAGGTGCTCACTGCTAACGAGGGTGAGCCCAGTGACGATTACCAGATTGACCCGCCGGGCTCCATCAGCATTATCGATATCAGCAATCCGCAAGACCCTCAGGTCAGCACGGCGGGTTTCAGTGCCTTTGATGCCGATACGCTACGCAGCATGGGTGTGCGCATCTATGGGCCGGGCGCGGACGTGGCCATGGATCTGGAGCCGGAATATATCGCGCTGTCTGCCGATGGAAAAACCGCCTGGGTGACCCTGCAGGAAAACAATGCCCTGGCCAAGGTCAATATCGATACCGCCACCGTTACCGATATCCTGCCGCTGGGAGAAATCGATCGCAGCGTGGAAGGTTTCGGCATTGATGCCAGTGATGATGATGAAGAGATCAACATCCAGACCTGGGACGGGGTAGTGGGCCTGTACCTGCCTGACGCCATTCATGCTTATAGCGCTGGCGGCAGTACCTATCTGGTTACCGCCAACGAAGGCGACGCCCGTGCCTGGGGTGAGGACAACGATGCCTACTGGGGCAGCGAAGGTGAGGGTTGTGTTGGCGATGCCAGCCAGGGGTTCGTGGAAGAATTCCGCGTCAAGCATCTGGTGCATGCCAGCGGCTTCGATCGCCGCTGCGGCGACGATCTGCCCCCGCAGCTGCGTGAACTGGCTGCCGGTGCGCTGCTGGACCCCGCGGTGTTCGATTACTGCGGTGCCAGCGCCGGTGATCCCGGTGATTGCCGCGAAGACGATGTGCTGGGCCGTCTCAACATTACCTGGACCATGGGCTACAAGACCGACGCCGCCGGCGCCCCGGTAATGTACAACGATGCGGGGCAGCTGGATCCGGCTGGCACTCGCATCATGTATGACACCCTGTACAGCTATGGGGGTCGCTCCTTCTCCATCCGGGACGAAAACGGCAACCTGGTATTCGACAGCGGCGATGCCATCGAACAGTTCCTGGCCAGCGACGAATGCCGGCTGGGTACCAACCGCAGCATTGCCTGCCAAGATTACTTCAACAGTGGCCATGATGAAATCAACGCCATGGACAGCCGCAGTGATGCCAAGGGCCCGGAGCCGGAAGGGCTGACCATCGGTGCCATTGGCGACAAGACTTTCCTGTTCCTGGCCCTGGAGCGCATGGGCGGCATCCTGGTCTATGACATTACCGATCCGCAGCAGCCCCAGCGGCTGGATTACCTGAACAGCCGCAACTTCTGGGGCGGCGGCGGTGATGGCGAGGACATCGAAGACCTGATCGATGATGGCCTGCTGGCAGAAAGCGATGTGGGTGCCGTGGTGGGAGATCTGGGACCGGAAGGGCTGGTGTTCATCGCCGCCGCCGATTCACCCAATGGCATGCCGTTGCTGGTGGTGGGTAACGAAGTCAGTGGTACCACCGCTATCTACCTGGTGGAAACGCTATTCGACGAGGAGTAATTCTCGTTAGCCATATCGAGGCGGCCTGTGGGCCGCCTTTTTTATGGTGCACCGTAGACTGGCGGGAAATCAGTATCAGGGTGTTGAGCCTTGGTGCTGACAGCCGGGTTGCCAGGACAAATGCAGCACCGAGTTAGAGCCTTTCTTCCAGGGCGACGCCTGTAAACGCCAGAACAAGCTATTTGTTCTGTTTCGCTTCGAACGCGGCCAGCTGTTGCGGGGTTGCCGGAGTCTGGTATTGCGCTTTCCAGTCGGCGAAGGGCATGCCGTACACCCATTCCCTGGCGGCATCATAATCCAGTGCCACCTGGCGCTCATCCGCAGCGGCCACCAGCCATTTGGACAGACAGTTACGGCAGAAGTCCGCCAGAATCATCAGGTCAATATTTTGCACTTCCTTGTGCTCGTCAAGATGCTGCAGCAAGCGGCGAAAGGCGGCAGCTTCTAATTCAGTGCGTGTCGCGGTATCCAGTGTGGTCATGGGCTTCTCCTGCAAATGGGTGCAATCATGATACGGGCTGTCAATGGCGGGCGTCGACGCCGGGCTCTTACCGTGCATACTATAGGGCAGATTGGGACTCCCATATTGAAACGCGCAAGGAGGAAGGGCGATGTCATTGAAACGAGGCGTAGCGGTTATCGGTCTGTTTTTGGCGGCGGCATGGTTGGTCAGCTGCGGTATGAACAGTGAAGAAAAGCGTCTGGCGGCAGCCATCAATCAGGCCTTGCAGACTCGCGATCTGGGCTATTGGCAGGTAGATGATCTGGATATCCAGGATCAGCGCCAGGCCAGCACCGGCCCGGAAGAAATTACGACCTACAAGGTGGAGGCAGTGCTGGCCCTGGATAAACCACTGCGTGAGGTTCGTTATGTGGATGACATCGGCAAGCGTGTGGTGACTCGTACGGCACTGGCGGAAGGTGAGGAGCGAGAGTTGACGGCCTCAGTGCGGATCATTCGTGGCAATGATCAAGAGAACGTGGTGACCACCCTGGATGAACAGGCCTTGCCCCGAGGCATGGTAGCGGAACACTTCGAGCAACGCTTCGAGGGTTGGCAGGTCATTGCTGAAGACAGCGATGAATTTGCTGATCTGGAAGAGGAGCTGCAGGGCAAACTGGATGACAGCCTGTCCGCCATGGCCGAGGCAGATCACACCCTGCGCCAGATACAGGTGCAGTTGATGGCGGCGCGCGCTGAATTGGCAGTGCTGGAAGAAAACGCCGAAGCCGTCGGTGGACTTGGTGAGCCCATGGAGAAGGCCAGCCAGGAGGTAGAAGCCCTGATTGAGCGGGTGGAAGAGCAGGAAGCATCCCGCGACAGTCTCGGCGAACAAGTGGAGCGACGCAAAAAGGCCCTGGCCAGTTTGCGCGGGGAATAAGAGGACGGCTTGCCTGCCTGGATGCTGCTGAAAGATTCAGGCCGGGGGGCGTCTCGGGTATCATGTTGTCCCCGCACAGTCCCCATGAGAGCGTCTCCATGTTTGAACTCACCGTCACGCCCCGCTTTTACGAAACCGATGCCTTTGGTCATGTGAACAACACCGTGGTCACCGGCTGGTTTGAAACCGGGCGGGCGCCCCTGTTCCAGTTGTTCGGAGGCGGCAGTGATCCGTCAGCGCTGCCACTGATTCTGGCCCGGGTGGAAGTGGATTTCGTCGGCCAGATTTATTACGGCAGTGATGTGCAGCTGCGTACTGGCATCGAGAAAATCGGCAACAGCTCCTTCGTGGTAGCCCAACAGGCCTGGCAAAACGGCAAGCTGGTGGCCCGGGGCAAGGCCGTGCAGGTCTACTTCGAGCACGACAAGCAGGCCTCGGCGCCGATCCCCGATACATTCCGTCAGGTGCTCGCCGAGCATCAGGGTTCCCTGCCGGAAGACCAGTAACTCCCCTATTCGATCAGACCGATAGTCATGGTCGGCATGTCACCTTGACGTCGTGACGCTACACTATCGGCCACACTGATCGCTCAACGTAATGGCAGCGAGGAACGGATGGCTTATCAGGGACAACAGAATTTTGATCACCGCCAGGCGCAGAAACTGGGGGTGTTGGTCACCAACCTGGGTACGCCGGATGCACCGGAGACCGGCGCCCTGCGCCGCTATCTTCGCGAATTTCTGTCCGACCCGCGAGTGGTGGAAGTCCCCCGGCTGATCTGGTTTTTCATCCTGCACATGGTGATTCTGGTGATCCGCCCGCCGCGTTCTGCCCATGCCTATAAAAGTGTCTGGACGGATGCGGGCTCACCGCTGCTGGTGCACACCGAGGCGCAGTGCGCCGGCATTCGCGAGCGTCTGCAGAATAAATTTGGTGATGATATCGATGTGCGCTTTGCCATGCGCTATGGCAATCCCTCCATCGCCAGCCAGTTGCAGGCCATGGAAGAGGCAGGCGTGCGCAAGCTGCTGGTGCTACCCCTGTATCCGCAGTATTCCGCGTCCACCAATGCCTCTACCTTCGACGCCATTGCCAAGGACTTCATGCAACGCCGCTGGCTACCGGACCTGCGCTTTATCAGCCACTATCCGGATTATCCGCCCTACATCGAGGCCATGGCCAACCACATTGAAGCCTTTCGCGCGGAACATGGCACGGCGGACAAGCTGATCTTCAGCTACCACGGGGTGCCGAAAAAATACCTGCTCAATGGCGACCCCTACTTCTGTGAATGCCACAAGACCTCGCGCCTGCTGGCCGAGCGGCTCGGCCTGGGCGACGACGACTGGCTTACCACCTTCCAGTCCCGCTTCGGCCGTGAGGAATGGCTCAAGCCCTACACCGACCACACCCTGATGGCGCTGCCGGAGCAGGGCGTGAAATCCGTGCAGGTATTCTGTCCGGGCTTCTCCTCCGACTGCCTGGAAACCCTGGAAGAAATCGACGTGGAAAACCGCGGCTACTTCGAGGAGGCCGGCGGCGAGGCCTTCGGCTACATCCCGGCACTGAATGCCGAGCCCGGCCACCTGGATGCCCTTACCCAGCTCATCGAAGAGAACCTGCAGGGCTGGGAGCTACCGGAAAATGATGCGGTCGGCCTGAACGAACGCCAACAACGAGCCCGGCAGAAAGGTGTTGATCGCTAGTCCATGATCCATAACGCAAGAGGCCGCACCCTCACATGGGCGCGGCCTCTTGCATTTCAGGACAGGAAAACCCGCCCCGCGAACTGTTCACTATTCACTGTTAACTGTTTTGTTCCAGCCTGCGAACCAGTTCATCGGTAAACTCACTGGTGCTGGCGCGCCCACCCAGGTCCGGGGTGACGATCTCGCCTTCGCCCACTACCTGACGCACGGTGCGGCGCAGTTGTTTGGCCTTGTCGTGCAGCTCGATGTAATCGAGCATCAGTGCCCCGGCCAGCATGATGGCGGTGGGGTTGGCGATGCCCTGGCCGGCAATATCCGGGGCGCTGCCGTGGACCGCTTCGAACAGGCCGCCGTGCTCGCCGATGTTGGCGCCGGGAGCCACGCCCAGGCCGCCGATCAGGCCGGCACACAGGTCTGAAAGGATATCGCCGAACAGGTTGGTGGTGACGATCACATCGAAGCGGTGCGGGTTCATGGCCAGCTGCATGGCGCAGGCGTCCACGATCATTTCTTCATGCTCCAGCTGCGGATAGTCTTCACGCACCTTGCGGGCCACGTCGAGAAACAGCCCCGAGGTTGACTTCATGATATTGGCCTTGTGCACCACCGTGACCTTCTTGCGGCCCTGCTTCACCGCCGTTTCGTAGGCAAAGCGCAGTAGCCGCTCGGATTCAGTGCGGGTAATACGGCTGCGCAGCTCGGCGGTTTCGCCATCGTCACTGACGGTCTGCCCCAGGCCGGAATAGATGCCTTCGATATTTTCCCGCACGGTCATGATGTCCACGTTGTCGTAGCGGGATTTGACCCCGGGAATGGACAGGGCCGGGCGCACGTTGGCGAACAGGTCGAAGGTCTTGCGCAGGGTCACGTTTACCGAGGTGAAGCCACCCCCCACTGGCGTGGTGATGGGGCCTTTAAGGGCCAGGCGATTGCGCCGGAGCACCGCCAGGGTCTCTTCCGGTACCAGGTCCAACCCTTTGTCCAGCGCTGCCTGGCCGGCAATGGCATATTCGAATTCGAGTCCGCAATCGAGAGCTTTCAGTACCCGTACCGTGGCATCGACGATGTCCGGTCCGATTCCGTCGCCGGGGATAACGGTTACGGTGTTCTTGTTCATACTGCCTCCTGATTGCGGAAAGGGTGTTGCAGGAATCTCATTGTGCCCGCTGCAGATGGCAAAATGAATGCCGACCAAGGTCGGAAGGGTTGGCGGCAGCGGCTATGAAAACGCGAAAACTCTCTAGAAATGTGGCCCCGGGCCTTTCTCGGACAGGGTGTCAAAGGGATTGCGCAGCCGGCAGGCCTTGATGGATAGGCAGCCACAGCCGATACACTCGTTGAGCTGGTCGCGCAGCACGGTCAGGTCATTGATGCGCTCGTCCAGGTGGCCGCGCCATTTGGCCGACATCCGTTTCCAGTCCCGGGCGGTGGGGCTGCGGCCATCGGGCAGTTCGCCCAGGGCCTCGGCAATTTCCGCCAGCGGGATGCCGATGCGCTGGGCCACCTTGATGACGGCAACTCGGCGTAACACATCCCGGTGGTAACGTCTCTGGTTGCCGGCACTGCGCGAGCTCTGGATCAGGCCTTTCTTCTCATAGAAATGCAGGGCGGAAACCGCCACCCCGCTGCGCTCGGCGACCTCGCCCACGGTCAGGGCCTTGAAGATATCGTCTGTACAGGTCAGCGTCATGGGGACCTCTTTGATATGTTGGTTTGACCTTAATCTAGCTTGAGGTTTTATGCTGTCAAATTCTGATCGTTGATGCCAGCGAGAGGATGCTATTTCGGGCATAATGAGTCGGCCGTAACAGGTCCAACAAAGGAGAAAGTGGTGAGTGCTGTCATTTCCGTGAAAGACCTGAACAAGATCTATCAGGGCGGCTTTCAGGCCTTGAAGAACATCAATCTGGATATTCACGCCGGAGAGATCTTTGCTCTGCTGGGCCCAAATGGTGCCGGCAAGACCACCCTGATCAGCATCATCTGCGGCATCGTCAATCCTTCCAGTGGCACCGTGCTGGCGGACGGTTACGACATTGTTCGCGATTACCGCGAAGCTCGCAGCGCCATCGGGTTGGTGCCCCAGGAGCTGTCCACTGATGCCTTCGAGACGGTCTGGGATACGGTGAGCTTCAGCCGTGGTCTGTTCGGCAAACCCCGCAACGATGCCCATATCGAGAAAGTGCTGAAGGT
>Ga0208835_100223_pt1 | contig 15027 bp, 11 predicted proteins | sample DeeseametaMP1374_FD_184190 | JGI IMG/M metagenome (GOLD analysis project Ga0208835, IMG submission 184190) | Marine microbial communities from the Deep Indian Ocean - MP1374 (SPAdes) | ecosystem: Environmental > Aquatic > Marine > Oceanic | place: South of Port of Lincoln, Great Australian Bight... | reverse complement strand
CTAGGTCATCCGCTGGTCGGCGCGAACACAATATTTACAGGTCTGTAACGGTATCGTAAAGTCATGTGACGAAGGACACATAGAAAACAAGAACTACTACTTAATAACTAGAGGGCTCGCCTAACAATTTCTTGCATATTTTAGCCGTGCGAAGTCGTTGGCAGGCTTCCAGAAGAAATTGTTCAGGGTTCCCCATCTGGGTGCCACCGAGATAAGGATTATCTTCATGGAGCAACCAGCCCAAACGGTGCGCTTGAAACTGCCCGAGCAGGATTTGCCGCACCTGACACTTGGCGCTGATCAGCCAAAGAAGCTGCAACAATGGGTTGATGCTCTCCCGATTATGAACATGGGGGAAACGGCCCGTCAGCTCTATCAGTTCATTCAGGAGCTGAATCGGCTGCACATCGACTCCAAGCAGCGCTTCCAGTTGCTGGAAGTGGTGCGCCCTTCCATTCTGCATGTCAGCGATTCCCTGCAGAAACATTACCTGAATCAGTCTCTGGTTTTGCCGGACAAGGCGCGTCGCGTGGCCAGCCTGGCCCAGGCCCTGCAGGGGCACCTGGCCAATGGTTACAAACTGGTGGCCGTGAGAGGGATGCGCAAGCTCAAGGACAAAACGGTTCGGCGCGCAGTGACCACTTCGATCCATCGTGCTATCAGCGCCCTTGGCGATACGCTGTTGCGTTGCTACCAGTTGTACTTCCCCAGCCCTCGCCATCTCTGGCTGGAGTTGCATCAACTTTATCTGCTGGCGGAGCTGCACGGCATCGCGGCTTCGCCGGTGGAAGACGAGAAGGGCAATTCCAGTATCCAGTCTGCCTATGCCCGTTGTCTGTTACTGGCCACCGCCAAGCCCAATCAATTGCGCCAGCAGGAACTGGCAGCCCTGTTCAAGGCCGCGTTCACCTGGGGGGATCTGATCGAGATCAAAACCGCCAGTGATGATGAAGACCTGTTCGTGTTCGATCTGCAGGCGGATCGTCCGCCGATTTATCGCACCCACGCCTCCCAGGCCACGGATAGCTGGCGCTATATTGATTCTACCCGGTTGGTGCAGGCCATCAGTGCCTGGAAAGGCGATCCGCAGAGCAGCGAGCTGGTCGTGCCCAAAGGGCTCACTGACAGCATGATGAGCCATCTGCAGCAGGTGTGGGGCGCGCTCACTGAGCGGGCCTTCAAACGCATGGCGGAAAGCGGCGAGATCGAGCTGTGCTTCGGGCTGGTGGGCGTACATTATTTTCTGTCCGGCAAGGTGCCGTTTGAAACCCTGATCGAGCGCGGCAGCCTGTCGGTAATGGGGGACGGAGAAGAGAACAATCCCTTCCTGCGCAATATCAAAGTGAGCACCCGGCAAAAGCAACAACATGAAGATCCCTGGGCCACGGCGTATCAGTCTGAATTCCCCAATGAAACGATTGATATCGGCAAACCCGACTCCTCGTTTCGCAGCGAGGCTGCGCTGCCGGAGAGCTATCATTGCCAGAAGGTCAATGCCAGCCCCGGTGGCTATTGCCTGTCCTGGCAAGGCAATACGCCAAGCCTGATGCGCACGGGGGAGTTGCTGGCCCTGCGTGATCACCCGGAAAGCCAGTGGATGCTGGCGGTGGTGCGCTGGGTCACCCAGTTACCCAATCACGGTGCTCGTTTCGGGGTGGAGTTGCTGGCTCCGGGGGGGCGGCCGGTGGCGGCGCGCGCGCTGCGCAAGCAGGGAGAGGACAGTGATTTCATGCGGGCCATCCTGCTGCCGGAGTTGACCGGTGTTGGCCAGCCGGCCACCCTGTTGCTGCCTACCGTGGGTTTCAACGAAGGCGTTAAGGTGGAGCTGGTTGAGGCCGGCGAGCCCCGTCGCGTACAGTTGATGCGCCGCACTCAGGGGGCATCTGGATTCAGCCAGTACCCGTTCCGGGATATGGCGACCCCAGCGGCTCCTGTCAGGCCGGTGAGCGATGATGATGAAGGTGATCTGGATTCAATCTGGTCCAGTCTTTAATAATTCCAAGGCGCGCTGATGCGCGTCTGACCCGTTTGCTATGTTCACAGCGAGGATGCTGTGTGATGGTCTTTTGCCATTGGCCGGGTTGCTTTTCATAAACAGAAAACACGGAATCTGTGGCGATCTCTCCCGGGAAAGGTCGGCCGGTTCTCTCTTTTTCTGCTGGAAAGTTGCCAAGACAGGGTTGTCAGGCACAATGGTGGGCCGTACGAAAACAGTATGAGTCGTCACCCCATGAGCTATGCCCTGGATAATCTCCGCCTACTGATCGCCCACGATTCACAGGATGAGGCTGAGCAGCTGATGAATATGCTGCGCAATGCCGGCCGGGCGACCCGGGCGCAACTGGCGCTGGGCGAGGATGACTTGCTGCGTGCCCTCAAGGGCGGTGCCTGGGAGCTGATGCTATGCCGGCCTTCCTTTGGTGATGGCAGCTTCGAATCCGCCATGGCTCACCTCAAGCGTCTGGGTAAGGCGGTGCCGGTGATTCTGCTGGAAAACACCTTTTCTGCCGAGACCGTAAAAGCGGCATTGCTGCAAGGTGCCAGTGGCGTGGTCCCCAATGACGACCGGGACATGCTCACCCTGATGGTGGACCGGGTGGTGGAAAATCTGCGCCTGCGCAAGGAGCTGCAGCATTCCGAGATTGTTCGCCACGATGCGGAAAAACGTCTGGCGCTGTTGATGGATCAGAGCCGCGATGCCATCGCCTATGTGCTTGATGGCATGCATATTCACGCCAACGACAATTATGTGGAGCTGTTCGGCTATGAAAGCGCCGATGATCTCGCTGGCGTGCCAATCATGGACATGGTGTCGGCGGCGGATCACGACAAGCTCAAGCAGCTGCTGCGTAGCCGCGCCCAGGATGAAAGCCAGACCCAGGAGCTGGAGTGCAAGGGGGTTCACACCGAGGGCAATGAATTCGATGCGTCCTTTACCTTCTCGTCCAGTACCTACGACGGCGAAGCCTGTACCCAGATCGTGATCCGCGCTGGCGGCGTGGACGAGAACGAAATGCAGGAACGGCTCCATGAGATGAGCCAGAAAGATCAGGTTACCGGCCTGTTCGCCCGCAAATGGTTTATGGATCAGCTTGATGATGCGGTGGCCGAAGCGGCCCGCGAAGGGCAGTTGGCTACCGTGCTGTATCTGCGTCTGGATGACTTCGAGCAACATCAATCCTCCCTGGGAATCGATGGCGCCGATGAGATTTTGCGGGCAGTAGCCGACTGGCTCGGTGGCCAGGTTGGCGATGCCAAGCTGGCCCGGGTGGATGGTGAGGATTTTGCCGTGCTACTGCCGGTGGCTGACACCGACGAGGCCGAGGATTTGGCTGAGCGCCTGCGGGCCGGTATTGAAGGGCTGATGCCGGAAGTGGCGGCCAAGACCATCCAGGTTACCGCCAGTGTGGGTGTCGCCTTTGTCCGTGAGGATGCTCGCAGCGGTCAGGGCACCCTGACCACGGCCCTGAAATGTTGTAACCAGGCCCAACGGGAAAACAGTGGCAAGGGCAACAGCATCAAGGTGCACGACCCCATGGACGAGGTGGCCGCTGGTTCTTCCGAGGCCATTGTCATGCTGCTGCGTCAGGCGCTGGAGCAGGGCAGTTTCAATCTGCGCTACCAGCCGTTGATGAATCTGGAAGACGACAGTGAGCATGTTTTCGAGGTGTTTGTGAACCTGCCCCAGAAACAGGGCGAAGCCATGGAGGCCGGCGAGTTTATTCCGGTGGCGGCAGAGCAGGGGCTGGTGGGCAAGATTGATCGCTGGGTGGTGCTTAACGCCATGCGCTCGGCGGCGACCATGAGCGAACCGGTGAAACTGGTGTTCAATATCAATGGCGGGTCGCTGGCCGATGCGTCCCTGGCTGACTGGCTACTCAAGGCCATGCGAGCGGCCAAGATGGACGGCTCCCGCGTGACCTTCCAGCTTACCGAAGGCGATGCCACCACTTATCTGAAGCAGGCCGGCGTGTTTGCCGAGAAAATGAAGAGTGCCGGCTGCGGCATTTCCATCAGCCGTTTTGGCGGTGGCCTGGACCCGTTCAAACTGTTCCAGCACATTCCTGCCACCATGGTGAAATTCGAAGGCTCCTTCACCCAGGATGTGGCCAAGTCAGAAGGCCGCCAGCGTCTCACCGAGATCGTCAAACAGGTGAAGGAAGGCAACCGCAAGACGGTGGTGGGTTTCGTGGAATCCGCCGCCCAGATGCAGGCCCTGTGGACCCTCGGCGGGATCGATTACCTGCAGGGTTTCTACCTGCAGGCGCCGATGGATACGTTGCAGATTCCGGAGTCGGCGTGAATCAGTGAATAGTGAACAGTGAATAGTTAACAGCGACGCGGTTTTGTCCTGTCTCGCTTTAAACGCAAGAGGCCGCGCCCAGACGATGGGCGCGGCCTCTTGCGTTGCAGATCAAAACAGCCCGGATCGCGAACTGTTAACTATTCACTGTTCACTATTAACTGCCTTTCAACAGCTCAGCCTGATCCTTGTCCCGTACCCCGATCAGATACAGAATCCCGTCCAGCCCCAGGGTGGAAATCGCCTGTTCGGCGTTCTGTTTTACCAGGGGTTTGGCGCGGAAGGCGATGCCCAGGCCGGCTTCGCCGAGCATGGGCAGGTCGTTGGCGCCGTCGCCCACGGCGATAACCTGTTCCAGGCTGATGCCTTCCTGGGTGGCGATCTGCTTGAGCAGATCGGCCTTGCGCTGGCCGTTGACGATCTGCCCGACTACCCGGCCGGTGACCTGGCCGTTCTCGATTTCCAGCTCGTTGGCGTACACATAATCGATGCCCAGCAACTGTTGCAGCCACTGACCGAACCAGGTGAAGCCGCCGGATAGAATGGCCGTGCGATAGCCCAGGGCGCGCAGGGTGCTGATCAGCCGTTGCGCCCCTTCGGTGAGCTGGATGCGTTCGCGCACCCGCTCCAGGGCGCCTTCATCCAACCCCTTGAGCAGGGCCACCCGGGCCCGGAAACTTTCGTTGAAATCCAGCTCACCGCGCATGGCCCGCTCGGTGATTTCAGCCACCTCTTCGCCCACCCCGGCTTCCATGGCCAGCTCGTCGATGACTTCCGAGCGGATCAGGGTGGAATCCATATCGAACACCACCAGGCGCCGGTTGCGGCGGAAGGCGCTGTCGCGCTGGAAGGCGATGTCCAGATTGCGTTCGTTGGCGATGCTGAGGAAGGCGGCGCGCATGGCTTCGCCGTCTTTCGGTTCACCGCGCACGGAAATCTCGATGCAGGCGCGACTGTCCTCGTTGAGCGCTTCCCCTTCCAGATGCACCCGGCCGGACAGGCGGGCGATGCTGTCAATATTCAGGCCGTTGTCGGCCACCGTGGCGGTCACGTCGGAGAGTTGTTCGGCGGTGATCTTGCGCGCCAGCAGGGTGATGATGTGGCGGTCCTTGCCCTGGCCGGACACCCATTCCTCGTAGCGGTCTTCGTCGATGGGACGGAAGCGCACATTGATGTTCAGCTTGTGGGCCTCGAACAACAGATCCTTGAGCACCGCCGAGGATTCCGCGTCTGGCGGGGTTTCCACCAGGATACCCAGCGACAGGGTGTCGTGGATCACGGCCTGGCCGATATCCAGGATATTGAGCCGATAACGGGCCAGAATCCGGGTGAAAGCGGCGGTCAGACCGGGACGGTCACTGCCGGATACCTGAATCAGAATGATCTCGCGCACGCATGGGCTCCCGGGGGCAAGTCAGACAAGCGGAACGCGGAAGCAGTGGCTCCCGCGAAAACCGCGTAAGGGTAGCAGAAATGGTACCGCAAGCGGCAGTGCCTTGGGGATTAGCGATGTTTTACATCGCCAACCGTCCGTTGATGCACCATCGCTGCTAAGGTGCGCCGATTCGGTCAACGCCCTGGTGGTTCGTCGCGGTATACTGCGCGCGAGCTCAATACTACGGAATGCAACTCTATGTCCCTGTGGGAACAATGGCGGCCATGGATTCGGCAACAGCGCAGCCTGCTGCGAGAGCTGATCCTGATGCTGCTGGCCATGCTGGTGGTCGGTGTCTATTTTCTCGAGCACTTCTCCGCGCGTCTGGAGCAGGAGCGCAAGGTGCAGCTGCAGGCGCTGGCCGAACAGACCGCCCGCCGGGCGGCCGAGGCCCTGGCCAGCGATGATTCCATCAGCATTAACCTGATCGGTCGGGAAACCGTACAGCTGGCCCCGGTGGCCGGGGTGCGGTTTCAGGATGCCGCGGATATCCAGGTGGGCCTGACCGGGGTGTCTCGTTCCGATCTGGTTATCTCGGTGCCGGTGGCGCTGCCGGACGGTGAGCTGGCGGGGACCCTGACCCTGCTGGGCGATACCAGTGCCTTGCCGCGCCAGCGCCTGGAAGCCGGCTTTGTGCTGGCGGTATTGTGCCTGTTGCTGCTGCGGGTCGCGGCAGCGCTGATCCAGCAACGCTTGTTGCCAGCGCCGCCGGAACCCGTAGAAGCGGTTCCGGTAGAGCCGCCGGCACCTTCCCCGCTGGCCACTCCGGCATCGACGCAGGCGCTGACCGAGCCCCTGCCGGAAGGGGCCGAGCCGCTGGCCCAGCTGCGCCTGAGTATCGTGAATTTCGAGCACATCCGTCAGCGTTATACCCAGGCGGCCATGGTCGAGGTGTTAGCGGATTATCAGCGGATCCTCGACAAGGTGGCGGGTATCTACGGTGGCCGGGTAGGTCAGAGAGTGGGGGATCAGGCCGGGTTGTTTTTCTACCAGGAGCCGGCGTCACGCTGTGCATTTTCCGCGCTGTGCGCCGGCCTGTTGTTCCTGCGAGTGGTGCGTCTGCTGGCGCCGTTACGCAAGCAACAGGGCAAACCGCCTCTGGAATTCAAGGCACTGGTCACCACCGATGGGGACCAGCAGGAAGCCTGGTCCCTGTGTGTGGCCGGGGTGCCGGGACGGCTGAATGTGCCGGAAGCACAATTGGCCGCCACCGAGCTGGATGTGAAAGCCTTGTACCAGCCGGAAAAGGCCCAGGTGGTGACCGCCGGCGATCACAAGGTGCGACTACAGCCGGTGGAGCAGTTGGCTCATCGCTATCAAAGCCTGCTGCGCACTCAAGCAGACACCTTGCTGTCCGAAGAGGGCGGTGACGATGGCTCGCCCAGCAGGTAACGACTCATGGCCCCCTGTACCCGCTGATTGAGGTCTGGCATGCCGGTATTGCCGAACAGGCGATTGAATTCCAGGATGTAGGGGTGGCCATCCACCATGGCCACATCAAAGCCGGCATGGTTGATGCCCAGATAACGGGCTAGCCCCTCCACCAGGGAAATGGCATTGTCCGGTACCGACAGATCGGTGCGCACGCGCCCGCCCTGGCTTACGTTGTTCAGAAAGCCCACCCCTTCGCGCCAGTAACTGGCTACGACTTCCTCGCCCACCACCACCACCCGCAGGTCGCGCACAATGGGTAGCAGCTTCTGGATATAGAGCACGGCTTCGCGCTCCGCATAGTCGAGAAACTGTTGGCGGTTCTCGATCAGGTAGACGCCCATGCCCTGGCTGGAGCGCACTGATTTGGCCACAAACGGAAACCGCCATTGATCCAGCACCTGGCCAATACCGTACTTGTCGGAGGCGACAATCAGTGTCTCCGGCACATGCTCCGGGCAGGCAGTCTGCAGGGCGCGGGTCATCTCCACCTTGTCATGACCCAGGTGGTAGCTGCTCAGGCTGGGGAAGATCGGCCGCTTGAGCACGTAATGCAGGCTGTTGATCTGCCAGTAGCCGGGGAACAGCAACCAGTCCGCTTCTGCCAACGCATCGCGGTGCTGGTTCATGTGTTCCGGCTTGATATAACGCACGCCGGGCAGGCCCAGGGTGCGGAAAGGATCGAAAGTGATCAGTTTCACGGTGACGATCTCAGGAGAGGTGCGCTTTTTTAAGGTGCTTTGACCGGCTGGTCAATACCCTTTGTCGGTATTCGTCCTTGGCATGGGCGGGGCGGACGGCTAGCCTTGCCCGACAAATAATGATTGGGAGAGCTGTCGTGACCTTGCCGACACTGGAAAGTGATCTGATTCTGGTGACACACACCGAATCAGTGTTGGAAATTACCCTGAACCGCCCGGATAAACTGAACGCCCTTACCGGCGCCATGTACCGGGATATGATTGCCCTGCTCAACGTCGCCGAACAGAGCGAGGAGATTCGCGTGGTGCTGTTTGCCGCTGAAGGAAAATCTTTCAGCGCCGGCAACGATCTGGTGGACTTTCTCAATGCCAAGCCCGGTGAAGTGGGTGAGGCGGCGAATTTCATCAAGGCGATTTATGCCTTCCCGAAAGTGGTGGTAGCCGCCGTTCAAGGCAATGCGGTGGGCGTGGGCACCACCATGCTGCTGCACATGGACATGGTGGTCGCGTCCGACGATGCCAAGTTCATCACCCCCTTCGCCGATCTCGGCGCGGTGCCGGAAGCCGGTTCCGCCAAGCTGCTGCCTGACTGGCTGGGTTATCAGCGTGCCGCCCGCATGTTGCTGCTGGGTGAGCCCATGCTGGCACAGGAAGCCTTCGAGGCCGGCCTGATCGCCAAGGTGGTGGGGCGTGACGAACTGCAATCCACCGCCCGCGGTTGGGCCGACGCCCTGGCAAAGAAACCGCCCAAGGCCCTGCGCGAGAGCAAACGATTGATGCGCCAGGCGATCAGCAAGCCGCTGCAGGATGTGCTGGAGGAAGACCTGGCCCTGTTCGGCGAGATGCTGCAAGGCGATGAGGCCAAGGCGGTGTTGGCGGCCATGGTGAACAAGGGCAAGGGGTAAGGCAGCTGTGAGCTTCTAGCTGCTAGCGACTAGACGCGGGTTGGCTTGTCAGTAATGGAGAGTCCGTGCCCGCGCCCATGGTTGGGCGCGGGCACGGACATTCAGATCCCAAAGAGTTCTACCGCGCCTCGAAGCTAGCAGCTAGAAGCTCGTAGCTCAAAGAATTCCCGCATCCAGCCCTGCCGCCAGATACATCCCCAGCTCTTCTACCTGCTGTTCGAAGGCATCTTGCCATTCTCCGCGCAGCACCAGTGGGTCCTGTACCCAGTTCCAGCGCAAACCCGTAGCAATGCTTTCCACAGCTCGACGGGTGCCGGTGCCGTCCTGGCCGGCGCGGATGTAGAGAGCGCAGGGGAGTCCCTGTTTTTCTTCCAGCACCGGGTAATAGCTGCGGTCGAAAAAATCCTTCAGGGCTCCGCTCATGTAGCCCAGGTTTTCCGTGGTGCCGAGCAGAATGGCGTCGCAGGCCATCACATCGTCGGGACCGGCGTCCAGCGGTGCCTTTACGATCACGGACACGTTCTCGATATCCTCATGCCCAGCGCCACGGGCGGCGGCGTCACGGAGTTTTAGCGTGTTCGGTGAGGGGGCATGGGCGACGATCAGCAGGTGTTTCATGGTCTCGCAATTCAACGTGGTCAATGACCTCAGCATATCAGCTACGAGCTACGAGCTACGAGCTACAAGAAGTGAAGGTTCCGACTTTGCTCTTTCTCTCGTAGCTAGCAGCTAGAAGCTCGTAGCTTTTAACTTTCCACATAATTCAACGGCAATGCCGCCGTATCCACCACCCGCCGCATGACAAAGCTGGAATGCACCCCGCTGACCCCTTCGATGCGGGTGATCTTGTTGAGCAGGAAATGCTGGTAGCCATCAATATCCGGCACCACCACTTTCAGGAGGTAGTCGGCTTCCTGCCCGGTGACCAGGTAGCACTGCTGCACTTCCGGATAACTGGCGACCTTTTCCTCAAAGTTGGCGAAACGCTCCGGGGTATGGCGGTCCATGCTGATCTGGATGATCACGGTCAGGTCCAGGCCCAGTTTGCGGGCGTCCAGCACGGTCTCCCGTTTGAGAATGATGCCGGCGGCCTCCAGCTTCTGTACCCGCCGGGAACAGGGGGAGGGCGACAGGCCCACGGTTTCCGCCAGCTGTTGGTTAGTGAGCCCGCCGTTATGTTGCAGGGCTTCCAGGATGCGCAGGTCAGTGCGGTCCAGTTTTGCCAGTTCTTGCTTTCTCATGATGATTTCAGCCTTTATTTGCTGCCTTGGCGCAATATTATTGCCAATAAGGCGGTTTTTCGATGAAAAAAGCAAGCACATTGCCGGTTTTCTGCCGTAAAGTATCTCTCGTGGGGCGATGATGCGAACCGTCACAAGCGGGCCGCCACTCTTCGTTGCCATCCGTGCCTATCGGCGCGCTGATCGAGACCCGAGATCACAGACAGCGAGTTGTTGGCCCCATCCGGCTCACCCCCTGGATTCGGCCGGGAATTCTCCTTCGGGGGGCAGACGATGCCCCTTTTTGGTTTGAGGAAACGACATGAGCTTTGATCACCGTAAATACCAGCCTTTCCCCGTTATCGACAAACCCGACCGTCGCTGGCCCAGTCAGCGTATCGAGAAAGCCCCCCTGTGGGCAGCGGTGGATCTGCGTGATGGTAACCAGGCGCTGATCAAACCCATGTCCGTGGCCCAGAAACGTCGCTTCTTCCAGATGCTGGTGGAGCTGGGTTTCAAGGAAATCGAAGTGGGCTTCCCGTCTGCCAGCCAGATCGATTTCGATTTCTGCCGTGCCTTGATCGAAGAAGACCTGGTGCCGGATGACGTGCATATTCAGGTGCTCACCCAGGCCCGCGAAGAGTTGATCGCCCGTACTTTTGAATCCCTCAAGGGGGCGAAGAACGCCATCGTGCATATCTACAACGCCACCTCGCCCACCTTCCGTGAGCAGGTGTTCAGCGTGGACAAGGCCGGTTGCAAGGCGATTGCCGAACGCGCGGCCGGCTGGGTAAAAGCCTGTGCCGCGACGCAGCCGGAGACCCACTGGAGCTTCCAGTATTCCCCGGAAACCTTCAGTGCCACGGAAACCGATTTTGCCATCGAGGTGATTGATGCGGTGAATGCGGTGTGGCGCCCGGACCAGGGCCAGCGGGTGATCATCAACCTGCCGGCCACCGTGGAGGTGAGCACGCCCAATGTGTTTGCCGACCAGGTGGAGCTGGTGCATGACAATATTCAGTACCGCGAGCATGTGATTATCAGTGTGCATACCCACGATGACCGTGGTTGTGGCGTGGCGGCGGCAGAAATGGCGGTGATGGCGGGAGCGGATCGTGTGGAAGGCACCTTGCTGGGCAACGGCGAGCGTACCGGCAACATGGATCTGGTCACCGCTGGCATGAATCTGTACAGCCAGGGCATCGACCCGCAAATCGACTTCTCGCGCATGAAGGAGATCATTGCCCTGGTGGAGGAAATTACCGATATCCAGACCCACCCGCGCCACCCCTATGCCGGCGATCTGGTATTCAGCGCCTTCTCCGGCAGCCATCAGGATGCTATCCGCAAGTGCCTGGCCCGCTACCAGGAAGGCGATATCTGGCAAGTGGCCTACCTGCCCATCGATCCTGCCGATGTGGGGCGTCGCTACGAGGAAGTGGTGCGTATCAACTCCCAGTCCGGCAAGGGCGGGGTCGCCCACGTGCTGGAGCGGGATTTCGGTATCGACTTGCCGCGCTGGTTGCAGCAGGAGCTGGCCGGGGTGGTGCAGCGCGATGCGGAAGAGGATGGTGGCGAGATCACCAGCGAGCGTGTGCACCGCCGCTTCAACAGCGATTATCTCAATGTGCCGCTGGGCTGGATGTTGCGCTCCTACGACCTGAACCGCAGCAATGAGCAGGTGCAGGCCCAGATCAGTATCGGCGATGCCAACCAGCCGGTGACCCTGTTGTCCGGCCGCGGCGACGGCGCCATGTCGGCACTGGTGGATGCCCTCAACCGTCGTATCGGTGGCGAGGTGAAGGTGGTGTCCTTCGATGAGTATTCATTGGGTGACAACACCGAAGCCAACGCCATGGCCTGTGTGCGGGTTCAGGTGGGGGAAACGGTGCAGAGTGCGGTGGCCACGGCTGCTGATACTACTGCTGCGGCCTTGCAGGCGATTCTGTCGGCAGTGGGCAGGGTGCAGGAAGGTAGTGAGAGGCAATTGATAGTTGAGAATGGATAATTGATAACGGCGCGAATGAGCCGTTAGGGATTCTCAAAGCAAAGAGGCCGCGCCCATCGTATGGGCGCGGCCTCTTGCGTTTCGGGGCATGGATTGCTGTCACGCGACAGTTATCAATTATCCATTTTCAATTATCAACTAATTGCCCCTAGCGTAGAAACGCCCCCAACACCCTTCCCAGCAGTTGTTTAGCATCCTCAAAGCGCTGCTCGTCCGCCAGCATGCTGTCGCGGGGTTCCACCCAGGGGCCGTCTGCCAGGTCTTGCGGGCAGGCATCGCACAGGGCGGCGGCATTGTCGGTCTGCAGCTCCAGATGAAACTGCAGGCCCAGCACATTATCGCCGTAACGAAATGCCTGATTGGGACAGCCTTTGCTTTCCAGCAGGTGTACGGCACCGTCAGGAATGGCAAAGGTGTCGCCGTGCCAGTGCAGCACCGGTGGGGTACTGGCAAACAGTTTGCCGATGCTGTCGGACTGGCCGGTGCTGGTGGGGTAGACCGCAAACCAGCCGATTTCCTTGTCCGGGTTGGCCGTTACCGGGGCGCCCAGCACCCGGGCAATCAGTTGCGCGCCCAGACAGACCCCCAGCACTTTCTTGCCGGCGGCGATGCTGTCGCGTATCAACGCCTTTTCCGGGGTCATCCAGACATGGTAGCCATCATCATCCGCGCCCATGGGGCCACCCATGACCACCAGCACATCAAACTCGGCGGTGTCAGGGAGTGGGTCGCCCTGAAACAGCAGTGACTGGCTGATGGTGGCGTCGCGCTCCCGGAACCAGGCTTCCATGGCGCCCAGTTGTTCGAACGGCACATGGGACAGGTAATGGATGCGCATGGTCTTTCCCTCCAGGACTCAGCGGTCGGTTACAGCGCGATGGCCTGGAAACCGGCCAGCGGCTGATTGTTGTCATCGAACAGGGTCAGCAACTCGCCGTCGATGCGGAAACTACTGGCCGCTTTCAGTGCCTGCAAAAAGGCCTGCTCTCCCGCCATGTCCGGGCAGGCCTTGCGGGTCGTCGCGATGGTGCCGAAGGACAGGGTGTCATCGTTGAGCTGGTAGCTGCCGTTGAGACCGTTGCACCCGGCATTGCCATGCACGTTGCCTTCACCGTCCAGGGTCAGATAGGGCTGTTGTTGGCTCGCATCAAGCGTCTTGTCACCGAGCGCACTGAGCTGCCAGCGGGTGTTGGTCAGCTCTGCGCCGGGCAGGCGGCAGTCGTCATAGCCGCTTTCCAGGGAAAAGCTTTCCACAATGACGCCACTCTGGGTGCTGCCTTCCTGTTCGCCGGGCACCTTGCGCAGCAGACCGCTGACGGTGGTGACGCGGGGCTGCAGCGGGTACTCGCGAGCGGCTTCATAGGCGTCGATCAGGTCGTCGCGCTGGGGGCCGGCCAGTTGCAGGCGGCGATCGCTGTTGCACAGGATCAGGCTGGTGGTGCCGTACTGGTATACCAGGGCGCCGCGCAGGGTTTCGCTGGCCGTCATTACCGCACTGAGGGGCAGGGTGATATCGGCAAACTGGCCGCGGGTAAAGTCCAGCGGCGTGGGCTCGGACTGGAAGAACAGGCCGCCATCGGCAAGGATCTGGCTACGCACCTGATAGTCGCTATCCGCGTTCACGGCGCTGGCCGGGTAATAAAGCCGGAAGGGCTGGCTGAGTGCATCGCTGGTCAGGGGAATCAGACGGCGGATGACCGCCTCGTCGTTGCGGGTGAGCAGGGAGACGGTCAGCACCGCCTTGTCGGGCAGTTCGCTATCCTCGGGGAGCTCAACCTTGCCGCTGAGATGGCCAACGGCGCTGTTGGCCCGTTGATAGTCGCCGGTGAACAGGGGGCTGTCGGTTTGCTCTTGTTCCCCGGTAGAGGGGGTGGCGGGGCTGAGGCTGAGTGTGTCCTGCTGTTGTTCGCCACGGGCACTCTGGGTTTCTACCGCCAGCCGGCTGTTATCCAGGTAGCGGAAGGTGAAGGTGCCATCGGTGTTTTCCCAGCTCAGGCCCTGGCGCTGGTTGTCGGCGGGCAGGTAGAAATCGCCGTTTTCTTCCAGTACCAGTGTCTGTTCGCCGTTTTGCCAGGCCCCTACCAGCGGGTTGCTGGTGTCGCTGGTGGCCGGTGACGAGATCGGCGGAGTACGGCTGTCATTGTCGCTGCAGCCCAGCAGGGCCAGGCCGGTCAGGCAAAGTACTACAAACTGCTTCATTGCGTGTTTCCTTGGCGGGGGTCGGGTTCAGACGGCTGTGGCAGCGGCAGGTTCCCGGGGTCGGGGATGCGCACCAGCGCCATTTGCTCCTGAATCCAGTTGGCCCGTTGTTGTACATAATCGGTCGGGCCCTTGAAGTCATAGTAATTGGGGCGCGGCAGCATGGCCGCCAGTTGCGCCGCCTGGACGATGCTCAGTTCGGCGGCGCTGACCTGGAAATAGTGTCTGGCCGCCGCCTCTGCGCCGTAAATCTGGTGGCCCCACTGGGCCACATTCAGATACAGCTCCAGAATGCGGCGTTTGCTCAGGCCGATTTCCAGCATCAACGCAATCATGGCTTCCTGAACCTTGCGGGTATAACTGCGTGCGCCGGAAAGATACAGGTTCTTGGCCAGTTGCTGGGTGATGGTGGAGCCACCGGCCACCGGCTTGCCTGCTTCCAGGTTGCGGCGCAGCGCGTAACGGATGCCCTGCCAGTCAAAACCGCTGTGATTGGTGAACTGGGCGTCCTCGGAAATCAGTACCGAGCGCTTAAGGTAATCGCTGATCTGATCGTAGTCCCGCCAGTGCTGCTGCACCTGTCCCTGCGCCTTGGCCCGCTGCATATAGGCGCTGCCTTCCGGATTGTGGTGCTGCAGGCGCAGCACCTGGCCCAGATACCAGAGCTGGGACAGGGCGAAGGCCACAAACAGCAGGGCGAGGCATTGTAGAGCACGGTATCGGAGCGTCATGGTCTGCACAGCCGGGTAGGCGATACTCCTTTTGCGGGAAGCGATGGGCAAGCCGCAGGCGAATGTTCGGGCAGGTGGCCCTCTGATAGTCACC
>Ga0208835_100196_pt1 | contig 16244 bp, 13 predicted proteins | sample DeeseametaMP1374_FD_184190 | JGI IMG/M metagenome (GOLD analysis project Ga0208835, IMG submission 184190) | Marine microbial communities from the Deep Indian Ocean - MP1374 (SPAdes) | ecosystem: Environmental > Aquatic > Marine > Oceanic | place: South of Port of Lincoln, Great Australian Bight... | reverse complement strand
ATAGAAAGGCGCATTACCACGACTAACAGGATCAACTCCATATCTCTCCCAGACATGGCGCACCCAGTAAACAGTTGCAATCAAACCTAACAGAATAAAAAAGAAACCGGGATGCGCCCTATTAAAGCGACCAAGAAATCCGATTTTCGGTTGCTGAATAATCCCTTTAGGAATAGCCGCAGCAAAGGTCAAACCATTATAAGGGGACATAGCGCGCTTAGTTTGAATGCTGAGCAAACCACCATCTACATCAGCCACAAAATTTTGACCGCGCGCACCTTTGGGTCCCGTATAAACGCTGTACTGGGTAATACCGACATTCCCTGGGAACCTGACCGTAACCTGCGCTTGCTGTATTGGGAAAATCCATTCCGTACCGATCGCATTCCAGTAAAGCTCGTCAAATTCATCGTAATAGGAAATCTGATCAGGGACATAATATTTGATGTCATAGGTATAAGACGCTGGCGTCAGGTATGTGTTAGCACTACCGATGTATAATCGAAACGTATTCCCCATATTCTGAGTGTGATGCGCCTCGTCCCTGCCATCGCGCTTAACCTCTAGAATTTGGTAATCGGTAAATTGCTGCGTGCCCAAAAAACCGCGCCCTCTAGCAGGCCAGTCACGATAAATACCGCGCTGTATTTGATGACCCATGGCATAAACACGAATTTGTTCATGCACCAATATGCCGCCATCACTATCAACCTCAATATCAACGTTATAATTCTCTATAACTTCCTGCGCGTGGGCTGCGTTATACCCCGCCACAACAACTACGCTAAAAAGGAAAACAAAAAGAAATCTGAAAATACTGCGCATATCAACGCCCTGTCATGTAGTTTTAAAACCCCATTTATGATGACAGAAAATTAATATTTCGCAAATTAGCAGACACTAACCCATAAACAAAAAACGATATCGCCATATCGCATTTATTTTGCTAAACAAAAAAGCTTCGAATAAAATGCCAGATAGACACATGGACAAGACGACTTATCGCGCTGACATTGATGGTTTACGGGCCATTGCCGTTCTAAGCGTCATTATCTTTCATTTTATAGGCTCCGCCTTGCCAAACGGCTATCTGGGCGTAGATATTTTCTTTGTCATATCCGGCTTTTTGATCACGGGCATCATCCATAAATCATGCCTGACAAACAGCTTCTCACTTAAAGAATTCTACATACGCAGGGTACGTCGTCTCTTTCCCGCCTTTATCAGCGTCCTATTTGTAAGTTGCGCCGTAGCATATTTATTATTCATACCAAGCGAGCTACTGCCCTTCGCTAAATCAGCTCTAGCGTCTCTAGGCTTCTCTTCGAATATCTTATTTTATAACGAAACGGGATATTTTGATGCTCATAGCCAGCTAAAGCCTTTATTGCATACATGGTCACTGGCCGTAGAAGAGCAGTTTTATATTATCTTCCCACTACTTCTTATAGCGCTGCACAAATGGCTAAAAAAATACGTAGCATGTGCCATTGCACTATTATTAGTAGCTTCACTTACAGCGTACTTAGTCACTGCATTTCAGGCGCATGATCTAGACCTCGCCTTCTATATGTTGCCTATGCGTGCCTGGGAATTATTAATCGGCGCTTACTTAGCTATTAAAGCAAAGCAGCCGAGTACCACCACGCCCTCAGCAAATAAAATCCAGGCAACCTCTATTTTGGGCCTTAGCCTCATATTAATGAGTCTGATCTTACCCGAAGAAATTACAAAACAGCCCCTCAACATAATGGGGATCCAAACCAACCCCAACGAACCAAAAGTTTTACTAAACACTATAGTCACAATAGGTACAGCCTTACTTCTTTACGCAGGATCGAGCCCCTGCCCAAAGACACTGGTGTATCGCACCCTGAGCTTGCCGCCATCTATATTTATCGGCAAAATTTCCTATTCATTATATTTATGGCATTGGCCATTATATGTTTTTGCAAGCTACTACTTCCTCGACGATCTGCCCAAAATCGCCAAAGCGCTTCTAATTTTACTATCTATTCTCTTCGCTTATTTATCCTGGCGTTTTATCGAACAGCCGGTACGACAAAGCCACAAGAAACTTCGTGACATGCCAGCGATCAAGCTCGGCGTTATTACGGCGACGATCATTACACTGGGCAGTATCGTAGTCATCAAAAACGAAGGCTTCACCCGCTATCACCAAGCTATGGGATTAAACAACAAGCCACTCACAATCGGTATACAATCCCCTCAAAAAGCGCTGAACCAAGGCGGTCACTCGTTAGGAACAGTTCTTGGCACAAACGGTGACATCCACAATACTAGCTTCATATTATTGGGAGACTCTCATGCAGATGCCATATCTCCCGCTCTGGACGCAGCGGCCAAAGATGCAGATAAATCAGGTATCTTTATGCTCAACACATGCCTAATGACCAGCGAATCCGCGCAACAATTCGCTGCACCCAAAGTTAAAAATTGCGGCGAGAGCACAGATAACTTCCTAAGATTTCTTGATGATCACAAAAATATAAAAACAGTATTCATAGCGCAGCGCTGGCGAGAACGCACAATTGAATGGCAAGAAGCCTACAGCATCCAAAATCCTTTCGCACTGCGTCAGACATCACTGCTACAATTGATCCAAGAGATTGAAGACAAAGCAGTCAAAGTTATTATATTGGAACAAATCCCAGCCCTGAAAATCGAGAGAAATGACGCCATTTCGATATACTGGCGCCTCAAACTGAGAAACCGGAACACGGAACAAGCGATCAACCCGACAAGAGATATCTACACCACAAAACTAGAACCAATAAAAACTATATTCAGAGAAATACAGCATAACACCAACGCAGAATTCATTTCTGCATTAGGCACCCTATGTCCGGAAGATAAAAACACCTGCAAAATCAGCGATAAAAACGGACTATGGTATTACGACGACGACCACCTATCAACCTACGGCGCACTAAAACTAGCCCCATTATTCTCCCAAGCTTTCTCTATAGAACAAAGAGCAAGTAGCCCATAAGAGCATATATATTTTATTTTTTGAATGTAGGGAGAAAATTGGCTGGTGGCATCATTCACACTCAGTTTGGTTGCGGGAGTAGTAGACTTAAAAGCTCTGTAAGTGACTCTGAGTAATGATTTAAGGATTTTTTGTTCGCGCTTTTGTCCCTGGGGCGTCCCTGAGATTTTTGCCCACAGAAAATTGTTCTTAGTCCAGTTTCAATAATTAGCAAAAATTATTACACTAAATAGGCTTATGAACTGACTGTGATGTTGTTCCGTACAATCGATCATAGAACTCCATAGCATATCTATCTGTCATACCTGCTACAAAATCACATATAACTCTTTTCTTTTCTTTAGAACACTTTAGATTTTTATAGAGAAACCTAAAGTCACGTGGCATTAGGTCACCATCTGAATTCTCTATTTTTTCAAATATCTTTTCCACGATTTCTTGCCCTCTAGTTTCTGCAATTTTCAAATGTGGAGATAAAATCAAGTTTTCAAATGTAAACGTTTTTAAAACCTCAACCTCTTTATAATGTTCAAGTGACAGCCTTACTTTTGTTAAAGCTGGATATTCGGAATTTGGGGTCACTTCAATATTTCGTACAAATCTACCAACGAGATATGAAGTCAAATCCAATCTAAGATAACCATTTTCAGATAGTTCTCTGGAGATACTGGCGCCAGCCATTAAAGTTCCTGCAGCAATGGCTTCATCAGTCATATTATCTCTGTCTACAGAATCCGCGGCTTTTCCTACCAAATCTTTAAAAAACTGGATTAGTATATTACGAGTATTAGCCGAATTAAATTTCCGCTCATCTTTGCTTAAGTCCCCGTACTGTTCTTCTATATTTTTTGAAACTTTTTCAGTTATTTTATCAATTAATTCTTGAGGGGCTGAAAGCATATTTAAGGGGTCGAGAAAACCTGCTTTGAAAGCGTCTTCCATGTCATAAGTCGAATAAGCGATATCATCAGCTATGTCCATTATGGAACATTCTATGGTTTTAAATTGTTTTATATCTTTAGGATTTTTGTCAAAACCAGCAACGTTCTTTTTTATAAAGCCCACTAAACTAGACTCAGTGTAATAATACCCCTTTGCCAGCCCATCTGCGGCTTTTCTTTTCTGATCTATCTCATTATCATATTTCAGTATCGCAGCTAACGTTCTTGCGCTTAAATTTAGACCACACCTTTCATCTTCTCCGCTATCATTAACAATAATAGGGACATCTCCGTCTCTTCTTAATGTTTGTTTCTTTTCTAGCTTGCTTAGTATTCTTAAGGTCTGTGCATTTCCTTCAAAGCCACCATCGCCCTCCATTAATTTATCTAAGGCCTTTTCTCCATTGTGACCAAAAGGAGGGTGACCTAAATCATGCGCTAGACCAGCCAACTCAACAATGTCGGGTATAATTTTCTTTGTCTCTGGCTTGAAAAAGCTCTGGGTAGCATTCAATTGAATAGCTATGGACTTAGCTATCTGCGCAACTTCTAAAGAATGCGTTAATCGATTGCGATAGAAATCAGATTCGTGGCTAGGAAATAATTGTGTTTTCCCCTGGAGGCGGCGAAAGGCAGACGAGTGGATAAGCCGAGCATAATCTCTTCTCCAAGGTGTTCGGTAAGGTTCTGGAGGGATGCTATCCCTTTTCGGGATATCTACCACACGTGTCTCATCACTTTTAGTATAGAGTCTTCTTTTAGACAAAAATTATCTCCCCAAGATATTGCTCAGGGTAAATATAGATAAAACTCCAGCAATGAGAAAATGGTTTTTTTAGGCGGCGCTTCTTTTTTTAGGAGATTTACTATCTTTATTCGTAGTGGAGGCAGAAAAAAGCAAAAGTGCTGCTTGAAAGTCACCGAGTTTTTTTACACCTACGTCTCCGGCACCTCTAACACCTCTAATTGTAATGTTATCGTTCTTTTTGCTCATAGTATCCTCCTTAAGAAGTTGGGTAGAAAAGATAATACCAAACCATTACATAATCAAGTTTATGTTTTATTTCTTTATATTTAGTTATCAGATTCTTAATACAGAAAAATTAGACAAAAAAGTGAAAGTCTGTGGAGAAGTGTGAATGCCATTAAATGTCAATGAGATAATTCTCATTGCTAAATTATAAAAAAAATGTGCAAAAAAATCCAGACGGTTTCTTCATAATTTTAGAGATAATAAAAAACCGAGCGAAAGCGTATGTTAAATAAACCACATAAGATGAATTTTATTTACCTGATTTTCTACGATTACAGTCCTTGCAAAGCATTTGGCAATTAGCTTCAATAGTTTTTCCACCCTCATGCCATGGCGTAATGTGATCTCCTTCCATAAACGCAATATCAAAATGCTCTTTGCAAGAAGGACAGACACCCTCCTGCTTTTCATAGACTTTTTGCTTAACTGAGTCAGAAAAGGCTCTAATTCCTAAATGACGCTCATCACGGGTTAGAACATATGGATAAATACCCTTCTTTTTTTCTACGTCATCATCTGCGATAAGTTGCGCAATTTCCTTTTCCAGCTCTACTGTATCGTAAACTTCATCTTTAAATCGATTATACAAAGAGCCCCAATCAACACCCTTCATAAATTTTACGCGTTTATTAGTAAATGTCCCTTCCACCCAAGTGATAACATTTTGAAAATACTGCCACAGAGCTAAAGCATTTGGATCATGCTGGTGCTTAGACATATAAACTTCAATATTTTCTTTTGAAATCCATTTAATTGCTGTTTCCAGATAATCTTGTCTAATAGAAGAGCCATTTAAATAATCACCACCAATTTGAGATGCAGGGCATGTAGTTTTACTGAAATATCTTTTCGCATCAGTAACCCAAGATCCAGAATAGACCGCATTTCTTAGTTCTTGGTCTGTTAATTTTTCACCGGCAATGTTAATAGTCTTAAACCATTCAAGTTTTTCGCTGTCAGTTCCACTGCACACGTAAACCATTAATGGATAATTATATATTTGTTCTTTCTCATCTTCTTGAAGGTTGTGAAAATACTTAAACATATAAGCAAAATCACCATTTACATACTGACAAAGGGATATTGTTCTCTGTTGACCATCTATAACTTCATAATTCCCGTCATCTCTAACAGCCCAATACATTACATTTAATGGAAAGTCTTTTGTTACTGTGTGAATTACTGCATTTCGCTGTTCATCTTTATAAATAAACTCTCGTTGATAAGGTGGGCGAATATCAAGTTTGCCACCATAGCCAACCACGCCACCCTCTTCATTGTCTTCATACCCAGCAGTAAGTTCACGCACAGTTATTTCTTTAAGCTCTATCTTCATAGCGTTTAAATTACTTTCTTATTTTTGATTAAAATTCTGGTATAAAGAGCTTTACCATTAACAACAGGACCAACATATCTTTTATGCTGCTCATCAACGTATGTCGGCGTACCCTGAATAAAAGCGTCTGATTTCTCTCTTTTATCATCAAAAATGCCCAAAACTTCAAATTGTTCAGGATTATATTTATCCATAAATGTAATAGGGACTCCCATGATTCCCGAATAATCCATAGGAATATCTTTAGTCTTATCTACGTTTATAGCGTCCAAATTATCATATTTTGGATATTCTTCGGCGGTGTAGCTTTTATACAAGATAAGATCTTCATGCCTTTTAGTAATATCAAGGTTTGTAAACCAATGAACACCAGAAACTCTGATCATTCCCTCTTTACGATCTGTGGCAGTAGCATAATCTTCGTAATGTTCATTTATAAAATGAGCCGCCCCTCCTTTAAACCCGTATCCAAGCCAAATTTTGTCTGCCATAAATAATTTGAAAATAACGTTATATTTAATGGCATTTTGATGGCCAATGATTAGAAAACTCTTATTGTATTCGATAAGTTGAGATACATAATCCCGAAACAATGAAAATGGGGGATTAGTAACTACAATATCTGCTTTATTTAAGAGTTCTATACATTCTTCACTTCTAAAGTCTCCATCACCTTGAAGAGGTTGGACGCCTATTTCTTCTATGTCAGGAATATTATTACCATTTTTGTCTCCATTATATTCAAGCATAATGGCACTGTCTGCGTCATTACGACTAAATAAATCCATATCCTGATTTTTATAACAAGTAGCAATTAATTTCTTAAGGCCAAGCTTTTCAAAGTTATAAGAAAAATAGTGAAAAAAATTACTTACCCTAGGATCGTCGCAATTGCAGTAAACAACTTTATCTTTAAAGTGTTGTTTGTAATGCTTTAATTCCCGCTCTATATCTGAAAGCTGAGTATAAAATTCGTCTTTTTTATTCTTCTTTGCTTTATGCAAATGCTTCCCAGTCATTAAAATACGTCCCTAAACTTTCTCTAGTAAGCTAAATTAATAAAATACTCTGATATTACCTCAAAAGATTCCCTTACAATTTTTAACAAATCCTCGTCCAAATGAATAGGCAGCGCTTAATTTAATTAAGATACTTAAACCTTTCCTCTGCTTTTTCATGTTTTTTAATTAAAGAATTAATATCGTTATTAGCTAATTCGATTATTTCATCCTGTAATTCTTCTAATACGATATTTAATTCGGATATATCGCGGCCTTCTGCGGCTGTTAAACCTATGGCATTACCAATTAGGCGTTCTTTATAACCATTAATTACGTTTCCTCGATAATCCTTTAAAATATTTTCCCTTAAAGCATTCGTGCTATAAGGCTCTAATGCTTTAAAGGCAGTATTTAAAGCTTCTTCCCATATTGGGTGCATAGGCCAGCGGCTTCTATTTAAATCATCCTTTAAAGGAATGGTGTAACGAATAGCTTTAAGGATAGCTTTAAGCACATCACCAATTTTTTCCTCAAAGTCCTTAAAGCGCTTTAAGCCCCATTTGTCTAATTCATCTTTGCCAGCACGTATCTCAACCCGCCAAATTTGTTTAAAGCCTTCTTTAAAGGGCTTAGGATCAATATCCCAAATTTCCCACATATAATCTTTAAACGATGCTTTAAGCTCTTTTGTCTTGTTGTAAATTACTGCTTGCCGCCCAGGCATTTCACCAATACGGATTGTGTTTACTACATCACCATTTAAAGCAGTATAATTTTGCGCTTCAGTCCCGTACACGTGCTTCTTTGCTCTTTGGTGCGCTATAAAGTGCTTCGGATCAGGCTCAAAATCGGCAGGCATTACAAAATCAAAACAATAATCAACGCGACTGATCCGTTCTAACGGAAGTGTTGTTATACAGGCATTGCACGCATCATCCTCGCATTTGCTCGCATTCTGCGCGCATAATTTAGGATCGCGCCTGCTTGCACCGCTTGCTCTAAACTCAACCATGCGGGCATTAATGCGCGCAATGCAGCCCTCATACCCGTACAATGACAAGGCAAGGCTTTTAACCGAGACGCGTATATTCCAGTTTTTTGAATTGCTAGAATGCGCAATAAACCAAGTTTCACCGTCCAACCCAGTATCAAAGCGATACCGATAGCCGCCTTTTGCACCTGTTTCAGATACCATTACAGGTAATTCATTATCACCAAGCTTTACTAATACGGCGCGCTTTTCATTTTGTGCGCGTTCTCGGCCTTCTGCCAGTTGCTCTAGAATATCTATCGGCATAATTCCCTGAAATGTAATATCCATGGCATCAAAATTATTGTAGATCAGTTCCATCATCCCACTCCTGTAGATGTAGGGGGGCGTGTTACAAAAGACGCCCCCCCTATTTTTATGCTGCACATTCTTCTGCAGCATTTTGATTATTTTGGCGACGACGCCACGTAATATCGTAATTACCGTCATTATTTTTAAATGCGGCTACGTTTAAGGCATTAGGCAATGATGGGTCATCAATGGTAATACTTAAGAACTCCAAAGTGACATCACCAATTTGTTCTTTTGTCTTTTTCCATGCGCCACCGATTTGAACTTCATCACCTGAAGAAGAGGCGGTTACAATTGCATAGTCCGGCGCATTATCTGAAGCTTTTAAGCTGTTCGGAATGAGCTTGATTTTAAGCTGCATCTGTAAAGTTTTAACTTCTCCGATTAACAGTTCTTTTGTCCCATGTTGTATGGGTTTTAGTGTTCCAACTTTCATAATTATTTCCTTTGTTAAATGTTGATATTGGAATGCGCGCTTCGCGCTGAAACAGCTTAGGTTTTAAGAGCAGATTTAGATTGAGCTCTCCCTTTGGCAGCCAGCTACTAAGCTGGCTGCCATTAGAGCTTTTTGCTCTCAAAATCCTCTAGAGTGCTGTTACCTCTCTAGAGGCAAAACTTAATATTGTGGGGTTACTGACGGATAAGGCTCTAAGCTCTTTAAAAATTCTTCCAGGTCATTTTTTAGAATTATAGTGCGCTTGCCATACTTTTTGGCTGGCAATAATCCCTGATTAATCGCCTCATAAAGCTTGGTTCTTCCAAAGCCCGTAGCTTGACAGACCTCTTCTATTGAAAATGATAATTGCATCACTGTCTCCTTCATAATCTTGTGTTCGTGCGAACCGTTAAGAACAATTATGAAGATTGCAGTTGGTGACTTCAAATGTTTCACCTTGCAGAAAAGTTTTTCAATTACACAAACTTTTCTGCAAGTGATTGATTTTTATAATTTTTCACATATTTTCTCATACCAGTCTCAATATCAGAACGAGTAATATGCTTATCAATTTTAGTAAGTAATTCAGTTAGGACATCAATACAGCGTGAATTATAAAATCCTTTTTTTCCTTCTTTTTGAACTTCCAGCTCACTGTATGAAAACCATTCGCCCAATGTAAAAGGTACATTTGTATAATTAGGCCAGTACATCCCTATTCTGTGAATCCACCACAAAATATATTCGCCATCCAAATTAGCCTTATCATTTTGATCTATATAATTCGGTGCTCTATCAGCCGCTTCGATCAATTTATCAAAGAAATTTTCGAGTATTGTTATTGAATAACTCTCAGTGCCATCAGAGCCAAAGTTGAGATAAGGCGAAAACATTTCTTTTGTAGATTGGCTGTCAGAATCTCTAATTAGATCTTTCAATGCGTTGTGGAAATTTGCGTTAGTCGAGTTATGTTTAGCCAGTTCCACAAAATCTTCTTTTGCGGCAGAAAAAGAAGCTAAGCTCTTTTGATATATCTTTCTTTGTTGATGTGGTTGCAAACGTCCTGCATTTATTTTTTTAGCCGTTAAATAACTAACAGAAGTTTTTTTCAAGAAATCACTAAAAGCCTCTCTAGAAACTAGATCGTATATATTTAAATCACAAAAAATAGCATCTAGAAATTCTTCTGAATAAATGGTCTCAATATCCTCCAAATACTTTAGAGAAATATCCGCTAAGAAATGTGGAATACCAATAAGAGTCATTTTAAACTTTGGACTTCTAATCCACCCATCTCGATATTATCAAAGAGCTGTTCTAGTCTGGAAAAAGCATCATAAAAAAATAAGCATCCCTGTGAAAAAAAGTAAAACTGTCTTTTAGACATCCCATCGCCCAACTCCTTTGATAAAAGCAACATTGGGGTTGGATGTGCATATTTTGATAGAATTTTATTATGTATCTTGAAGTCCTGTTCAAAACCAAATGATTTAGCAGCCTCAAATGGAGACTTATATTTAGCTTCTAAATCAAAGACTCCTCTCTTATCTGCTTGATTTAGTACATCCTGCCTTACTCGTTCTATTCGTTCGGAATATTCAGTAAGTTGATCTGTATTTTCAGCCCATTTCTCAAACTGAGTCTCAAGTTCTAATTGATCCTCGGCAGCCCACTTAAAAAGTAAATCAGCATTTTTAATATCTACACAACAGAAGCGACACCAAGTATTTATTTCAAGAAGATTGCGTGCTCTCCAAGCTAATAAAGAGCGAGATACGTATATATTGTTATAGTAATCATGTATTATGCTGTCATACTCAGTTCTTAAAGCACAAAGAAGTTCTAATAGCACTCTTCTTTGGCGAGAAGTAATTAGTTTATCATTCTCAAAATCAGTAACTTTTTCTTCAAGTAAACTCCATCGATCAGAATTCACAACTGTCTCAGAAAGCCGAACATAATTCCCCTGTCTTTTCATGTGCTCACTCGGCATTTCCATCTTTTCCCTGTAGATTTAAGTTTTTTAATAAAACACACTAAAGCCTGCTTCAAGTAGAAACACACAATTTAAAAAATATCATTTACAGAGAAAAATGGCTGGGGTGGTAGGATTCGAACCTACGCATGGCGATACCAAAAACCGCTGCCTTACCGCTTGGCTACACCCCAATGATTTGAGTATCAGGAAAATACACAAGCCACTTTGAAAACGCAAGTCTAAAAACAGTTTTTTATTAGCTATCCTGACTCTCAGCGCCCTTTGCCCTCTGCTCATCTATGAAATCTGCGTACCATTGCATCATCTCACGACGCTCATCTATATACTCAGCATGGTTATAAACGGCTCTAACCTTGTTTTTATCCGTATGAGCTAATTGTCTTTCGATAATATCCTTATCAAAACGATGTTCATTCAAGATAGTAGAGGCTGTATGCCTAAAGCCATGAGGCGTTATTTTCTTATCACCCTCATAGCCCAATATTTTCAGGCATTTTAGAAGCGTAACGTCTGAAATACACTTATTAGCACCCTGCACACTCGGAAAAACAAAGTCACTTTTGCGCGTAACCTTGGCTATTTCAGATAAAAGCTCTAATGCCTGCTTAGATAAAGGCACTTTATGGCCTTTACGCATCTTCATACGCTCCGCCGGAATAGACCAAATAGCATTCTCCAAATCGAACTCTTCCCATTTTGCCTGCCTAAGCTCACCCGGGCGAACAAACGTAATAACTAAAAGCTTCATAGCTAGCTTTATATATGGCCTGCCATGATATGTTTCTAACTTAGCTAAGAACTCTGGGAACTCAGCCTCACTTAAATGCGGCCTGTGTTGCACAGGCTTAGGCCGGATATATTTAGAGCGCCCCATTGCAGGGTTATTATCACAGATACCTTTTAAGATAGCGTACTCAAAGATAGCCTCGCATCGCTGGCAGATACGCTTGGCAACGTCCGTAGCGTCCCTTTCTAGAATACTATCAATAAGGGCGATAATATCACGGGCATTAATCTCACTAAGGTTTTTATCGCCTATCGTTGGGAATACATCGCGCTCTAGACTTCTAAGGATAGACTTAGCGTGTTTATCTGCCCATATCCCTTTGCCGTGCCACTCACGCGCTATGAACTCAAACGTCTCACTACCGCTAGCTATCTCTTGCTCTTTATCATTATGCTCTTTCGGGTCTATACCCTGATTAAGCAGCGCTCTAGCCTCATGGGTAGCGTAACGGGCTTCTTTGAGGCCAACATGCCCGGGCGTCCCTCTACCTAAGTAGCGGCCTATTGTAAGCGTCTTATGCTTACCTCTGTATTGATAGTTAAACTGCCATACCTTTGTGCCGGATGTTCTTATGAGCATTCGCAAGCCGTCACGATCATAAAGCTTATAATCTTTTGCCTGAGGCATTGCATATTGGATGTGTTTGTCCGAAAGCCCTGTGTTTTTCCCTGTCATAGTCATTCTCCTTTTTCTGAGGTACAAAACAAAAATTGAACTGAGCGTACCTATAGCGTCCCTGAGAATGTTGTGAAAGTAGGGATATATGAGCGAACACGCATGAACGCAAAATCTTGTTTATAAATATAAATCAATGACTTACGAACAATGGCGAACAATAATGAATGGGGAATTGGTTGCGGGAGTAGGATTTGAACCTACGACCTTCAGGTTATGAGCCTGACGAGCTACCGGGCTGCTCCATCCCGCGACAAGATGAAATAACAGAGTGCTATTAACTATAGAAACTCTTCGCCAATGTAAAGCTTTTCATTAAAAAAATTGCAAAAGTCGTAAAACAGTCATAATAGCCCATAAGAACAGACATGTTCGCGCTATTAAAATCAATCTGCAATGAAGTTTTAAAAGGGGAAGTGGTGCTGTAGCACGGACTCGAACCGCGGACCTGAAGATTACAAATCAACTGCTCTACCAACTGAGCTACTACAGCGTCACCATTTCCGCACGTTTGAAGGTCTTTAAAAGTCCCTCTGAATGTGCAAGAGACAGTTATATACACTGCGTTTTTTTAATATGCAATATTTACAATGCAATTTTTTAAAAAAATTTCTATTTCCCAGCCGCAAAACAAGCTATCAGGTTAGTAAATTATTCATTTTTTTGGTAAATTGTTTATAAAGGGTTCATAGGCTATAGTCACAATGCATCTTTGGCGCGTTCGCGTTATAGCATCACGTTTTAAAAACAGAGTTAAAAGGAAGCATAATCTTGCTTAGACAGTCTTTAATCACGTGTTATGATGTACGGCTTTTTGGGGAATAAAACGGTAATAAACGGTAATGTCTGACGGCAAACAGAATACTTCACATGAAAACGCCATTGGCTGGCTAATCCTGGCCGTGGTCTTTTTGGCTCTCGCCATGCTGTTCTGGTACTTCTTCGAGTATCAGGTAAAGGACATGATCCGCTGGATCCGATATGCCGAAATGTGGATTACATCGCTTTTCGTCAGTGATGAATACGCCATAAACATCAAAGGCGATGATATTCCATTCCATGAATCCTTTGAGATCGTTCCTGAAATCCCGCCAATGAATCTTGATGATGACAGAATGCACATCATTAATAGACTGGCGCTTGAGCCTCTGCGTATTCCGATCATGGTTATTATTGGTCTGATGGGCATATGGTCACTTATGTTTGGCCCAGGCACTCAATACCGCCGCAGCTTTAATCTGGATGGCTTGATTGGCGCACAAGCTGAAAATTTCCCGATCATTAAGCCGTTTGTAAAATTCAACCCATCGACAATGCCGCCGCGCCCACCAGGCTCGCCTGTGCCTGCCGAACTACCGATGTTCGCAGAAGCCCTCGGCCCCGAAGAATGGCTAGCCTTTAATCAAATCCCTATTCCGGATGGAAAGCTGGACGAAGACGCTACATATATGGCGTTCGCTAAGCAGCTCGGTCCGCGCTGGCAAGGCCCAATGAAGTTGCCGCCTTATATGCAGATCATGCTGGCAGCTTGTTGCCTGAAAGCAGCGAGAAAACGTGCCGATGCCGACCATATGTTAGGGCGTCTGGCTGGATGTTGGTCTCATGACAAAAAACTGCAACTCAACAAAGATGCAAAACTGCATAAGGATGCCCTTGCCGTTCTTAAAAACCGTGATTTAGCGGGCAAGACATTGGCAAAATGTAACCAGCACGCTTTCTTTACGACGGCGATGTTGCGCGCCATGCAAACGGCGCGCGAAGAAGGCGGCGTTTTGGCGCCCGCGCAATTCGTATGGCTACGCGCCCATGACCGCCGCTTGTGGTACCCACTGAACAATTTGGGCCGTCAAGCTTTCCATATGGAATCTCTTGGTGCGATGTCACATTTCAAGGCAGAAAAGATGACGATGCGCCCTATTCCCAAGCCTAAGGTCGATGATGCTGTCACAACGATCAAAGACTACATGGCCTCAGCCCGCGCAAGACCCGTACCGCAGCTTGATTATTCAGGTTCTAAAAAACGCGGCATTAAAAAGCCTAAGGGCGGTGTAAAGAAACCGAAGAAATAACCGAATGTTAAAAAGCAGTAATGCGATTGAAACAAACAACGAATTTAAGTGAGGATTAACATGAATTGGCTAGCAAATATTACAGGTGGATACACATCCAGCGCAAAAGTCGTCGACGGCGCTCTCGTCCTGTCCCTGCCTGATGCCGTATCGCCTGTCGTCTGGCGCATGGAACTCGAAGATGTAAAAGCCGCCGCACTAGGTATCGAACCAAAAGGCGAGCATTTTGTACTGACAATGAAAGAAGGCAAAAGCGAAATCAAAGAAATTGCCCCATTTGATAACAAGGATAAAGCTGTCAAAGCTCTGATGGCTGCAAGCAACGCCTTGGAAAACTCACAAGGTGCTGTGCGCTCAAACGATAACAACGTCTCTTCAGGTAAGACCAAAGGCAATTTTCTAGGGCAGCTGATGTCAGCCATAGTCGGCCTTGTCATCTTGGTCGTTTTGTTGTTTGCGCTATCACGCATGGGACCGGACATCAGAACAACAGAAACAATCGCAAATGGCGGCCCATCGGCTCAAAGTAGCAGCGCTGCCCCAGCCGGTTCACCAGGCACACCGCAATCTGCGGACGACTTCCTGCGCGGCCGTTAATAAGGTTCAACAAGGCATAAAGAAGTAAAGCATGGCATTAGACCAGAGAAAATATGAGAAGGCACACACCGACGTCCTCCGGGACATACGGCCGATGTACCAACGCATTGCGGATTGGCTGCGCAAGCCATCCAATGCGTTTGCTCTATTTGTCATGGGGTCTGGCTCCCTTTACTTCTTTGATGACTCAGTGGCAATTGCCGACCTTATTCTATTCACCTATATCGGCTTCTTTATCTGGCTAACCGCCCAAGATCGCTCCCTAGCTTTCAAATTACCGATGGGCGCAAAATGGAAAGATAAAAACAATATGGGCCCCGGCAAAGGCGGCAAAGCCGAAGGTATTCTTTACCTTGGTAATGTTAAGGACACCAAAGAAGAAATCTGGTTTTCCAACTCTGATGCCCGTACGCACGTACTGTATCTCGGCACAACAGGTGCCGGTAAAACAGAGGGCTTGAAATCATTGGTATCCAATGCCTTAACATGGGGATCAGGCTTCGTGTATGTCGATGGTAAGGCCGATACTGACTTGTGGTCATCGCTGTCTTCATTGGTGCGCCGCTTTGGCCGTGACGACGACTTGCTGGTGCTAAACTACATGACCGGCAACTCGGATATCAAAGCGCCATCAAACACAATGAACCCGTTTTCATCAGGTTCCGCATCATACCTAACAAACATGCTGGTATCTCTGATGCCTGAAGCCGGCGGTGATAACGCGATGTGGAAAGAACGTGCGGTGTCATTGGTCAGCTCAATCATGCCTGCACTGACATGGAAACGTGACAATCAGGACATTCCGATGTCCGTGAGTACGATCCGCGAATACCTGACACTGAACGCCGTGATCAAACTCTCCAAAGACCAAGCTCTGCCGCAGGAAATCCGCGCCGGTATTGATGGTTATCTGGATACACTGCCTGGCTTTATTGCAGACGCCTACGATGATGAAGGTAACCCAAAGCCACCGGGCCCCGATACACCGCAATATGATACGACAACAGCTTCACAG